>Ga0209358_10001026_pt1 | contig 23024 bp, 25 predicted proteins | sample LauGreFa1BDMLBSN_2_FD_187574 | JGI IMG/M metagenome (GOLD analysis project Ga0209358, IMG submission 187574) | Freshwater lake microbial communities from Lake Michigan, USA - Fa13.BD.MLB.SN (SPAdes) (version 2) | ecosystem: Environmental > Aquatic > Freshwater > Lake | place: Lake Michigan, USA...
CTGTTGCTTATAGCCTGCTGACAATGGCAAACACCAAGATCACTGACATCATGGAGTGGGATGACTCTGGCAATGTCAGGGTAAAGGCCAGTTCCAAGATTCCTGAACACGCACTGCAATCCATCAAAAAGATCAGCCAGCGTGTGGACAAAGAGGGCAACGCTGTCATTGACATCGAATTGTTCGACAAGGTACAAGTCTTGAGGATTCTGGCTAAGGCATCTGGTTTGCTAGATACACCGGATGATGGTCAGAAGCCTAGCGTCATTGGCGTGAACATTCATGGTCCTGATGTCCAAGATGTAGAAGCCAGAGAATGACGTTCTGGATCATGTTGCCTCTGTGCATTGTGGTGGTGATCTTCTTTCTGCTACTCAAAAGCATGGCAGAGCATATGCAAGAAGCCTATCGACTAGAAGAAAGAGACAAACGAAATGAGCGATCAGGTCGCAGGTATTAACATTGATCTAAGGGCTAGCCCGACTGCTTTCAAATTCCTGCAAGACAAAGCATTCGTTACTGGTCTGATGGGGCCAGTCGGTAGCGGTAAGTCATACGTCTGTGCCGCCAAGATAATGATCCGCGCTGTCCAACAAAAACCATCTCCAGTCGATGGCATCCGGTACAGCAGGTTTGTCATTGTGCGTAACAGCTACCCCGAACTGAAAACCACAACACTGAAGACTTGGGCAGACCTGTTCCCTGAGAACATCTATGGCCCGATTCTGCATACCCCCCCAATAACTCATCATATAAAGCTACCTCCTCGTGGGGACGCTGCTGGCATTGACTGTGAAGTTATCTTTCTGGCTCTTGACCAACCCAAAGATGTCCGAAAGTTGCTCTCCCTGGAACTTACCGGAGCCTGGGTCAACGAGGCCAAAGAACTACCCAAAGCAGTCATTGATGGACTCACCCACCGAGTGGGACGCTACCCAACCAAGCGAGATGGCGGTGCTACATGGCATGGCATCTGGATGGATACCAACCCAATGGATGACGACCACTGGTGGCATCGTCTGGCAGAGAAAGAACCCATCACCGGAAAGTACGCCTGGAAGTTCTTTAAGCAACCAGGTGGTGTGATTGAGGTTCCATCTGACCAACTACCAGAGAATCCTGAAGCCAATGACCACATCTTTGCGTCTGGCAAATGGTGGAAGATCAATCCAAAGGCTGAGAACATCAAGAACCTCCCGCCTGGCTACTATCTCCAGCAGTTGGCTGGCAAGACTCTGGACTGGATTCGGTGCTACGCCGAGGGAAAGTACACCTTTGTGCAAGATGGCAAACCAGTCTGGCCTGAGTACGACGACAACATCATGTCTACCGACATCGAGCCTGATCCGAACTTCCCGATTCAGGTCGGATTGGACTTTGGTTTGACACCTGCCGCTGTTTTTGGACAAAGAATGCCCTCTGGACAGTGGCGTGTCCTGCATGAAATTGTAACCTTTGACATGGGTTTGGAGCGATTCGGACAAACACTGACCGCTGAACTGCAAACCAGGTTCCCCAAGTATGAGGTTCGCATCTGGGGTGACCCCGCTGGTATGCAAAGAGATGCCATTTACGAGACAACTGCCTTTGAATACCTGCGTTCTCTGGGTCTGAGAGCAGAACCCACGGCAACCAACGACTTCAAGGCTCGTCGGGAGGCGGCTGCCAGCCCGATGAACCGCATGGTTCAGGGCAAACCGGGGTTGCTGGTCAACAAATCCTGCAAGTTATTGCGCAAATCCCTGTCTGGTGGCTACCACTTCAAGCGAATTGCGGTCGGTGCAGGCCAAGAACGCTTCCGGGATACCCCGAACAAGAACGAACACTCCCACGTTGGTGACGCTTTTGGCTACCTGATGACCGGGGGCGGCGAATATCGCCAGCTAACCAGGGGTTCGCAGGCCCAAAAGACCAGCACATTCGTCGCACAGACCACGACAAACACCGATTTCGATGTCTTCTCCTGATATTTACAAGGAACTGCCGACCTTTGAGGGTCTGATCTGGGTTCCGTTCCAGTTGGGACACGCCGCCGTGATGAATATCCAGGCACAGAACTTCCAACACCTGTCCCGGGCTGTGCCAATCATGGATATGCTGGCGTTCCAGGCGGCAAAGGGTCATGCTATCACTGCGATATTACATGGTCGTCCAGTGGGGTGCTGTGGGGCAGTGACTCTGTGGCCTGGGGTGGAGGAACTCTGGATGATTACAGAGGAGAGAGGGCGAAAATTCGCCTTAACCATGACCAAAGCGGCGCTGGTTTATCGTGATTTCAGAGTGAAAGCAGGAAACTTGCATAGATTGCAAATAGTCGTAAGATGCGATGACGAACGTGCTGTCAAGTGGGGCAAAGCCATAGGGTTCCACATCGAGGGTCGCATGGAAAAGTACGGTCCTGACAAGGCAGATTTCTTCATTATGGCTAGGAGTTGAACATGAGTGGACTTTTTGGTGGTGGTGGTGGTGACGGTGGCGCAGCGGCTCGTCAGATCGAGCAACAGCGTGAGCAACTGGCAAAGCAAGAAGCTGAACTGAATGCTCAGAAGACGGAAGCCGCACAGAAGGCACAAGCCGGCATGATGGCTCGTCGCCGTGGTGGTTTGGCTCAGTTGTTGTCTACCGAGCGTGAAGATGCCGCTACTGGTATCCAGACGACCAACAAGCTAGGCGCTGGTCCGATGACCGGAGGCTGAAATGGAAGACAAGAAAAAAGAAAAGATGCAGGCGAAAGTCGGCAAGGTCATGCGCGAGTGGAAAGCAGGAACCCTGCATTCTGGTAAAGGCGGTCCTGTCGTCAAGAGCCAGGCGCAAGCCACCGCGATTGCAATGAGCGAAGGCCGCAAAGCTGCCGCCAAGAAATAAGGATGGAGGCCAATCATGGCAGTCATCCTGATTGATCGTGAGTCAGAAGATACATCAGCGCAGTTTGTTGCGCTGACTCACAAGAACAACGCTGGAACAAACGTGGTTTCAGGTGCTGATGCGCCTGTCATTATGGTTGATGTAAACCATCAGCGCAACCATGATGGTCGGGCATTCTTTGCCTACAAACTTTATCCAACTTCAAACAAGTTGGCGGCAGGAGCCAGCATCGACATCGTGATTGCCTCGCCTGCTGGTGTGTTCCCTCATCTGACGGTGGAAGCATTTTGCCAAGGTGATGCTGAGTTCTATATGTACGAAGGTACAGCCACCAGCGGTGGAACTTTGTTTACTCCTCTTAACCGCAATCGAAACTATGCGGTAAGCAATCCGAGCCAAAGCGCAATGGTGATCAATCCAACCGTCACCTCGCTTGGAACTGAACTAGATGGGCAGATTGTTCCTGGTGGTGTTGGTAAGAAAGCTGGGGGTGGTGATTCTTCAATGCTGGAATACGTCCTGAAGCCTTTGACCAACTACCTGTTTCGCCTGACCAACGTGAACGGCACAGCCCATGCCGCATCACTAACCATAGAGTGGTACGAATAATGGCTACCAAAAACCTCACCGCCGAACCCCAACGAGACTTTACCAAGGGCGAATGCCCAGAAGTTCTCAAGAACAAGCGACTCAGCATTGAGAACCATCAAATTTGCATTGTCAAAGCAGACCTTGGACCGCCAAACCCCAAGATGCCAGAGGTTATCTTCTGGTTGATGAAGTCTGCCAAGTGGAACGTCAGCGAGTATGCGGCTCGTGAGATGGTCTGCGGGAACTGCGGTCATTACTGGAAGACCAAGTTCATTGACGACTGCATGAAACAGTACGAGCAGGTTACCCCGCCTGAAGTCGACCCGGAATGGGTGGACACAGGTGAGTCTGGTGGGTACTGCGACGAGTGGGACATCCCTTGTACGCACTCCCGCACCTGCAACACATGGGAACCTGGTGGCCCGATCACGGATGCCAAAGGCAAAAACACGCTCGAAGATGAAGACGATGAGGGAGAAGATTGATGGCTGATTTAACTGTTGACCAGTTGCTCAAGCGACAGAAAATCGCTCAGAACAAGAAGGAAGACTTCCGTTCTCTGTACGAGGATGCGATGGAGTTTGCCCTCCCGCAACGCAACCTCTATGGTGGCGAGTACGAAGGTCGTGTCGGTGGCAAGAAGAAGATGAGCCGAGTCTTTGATTCGACTGCCATCAACTCTACCCAACGCTTTGCCAACCGTCTGCAATCAGGCATCTTCCCGCCCCAACGCAAATGGTGTCGTCTGGAGTCAGGCACTGACATCCCGCCCAACCGCAAGTCTGAACTGCAACGAGCCTTGGACTTGTACAACGACAAGATGTTCGCTGTACTGAAGCAGTCCAACTTTGACATTGCGATGGGCGAGTTCTTGCTGGACTTGTCTGTTGGTACTGCCGTGATGCTGGTTCAGTCTGGCGATGCTGTCAGCCCGATCAACTTTATCCCTGTCCCGCAATACCTTGTAAGTTTCGAGGAAGGTGCAAACGGTCAGGTGGATAACGTCTACCGCAAGATGCGTCTGAAAGGCGAGGCCATCCAGTTGCAATGGCCTGATGCCAAGATTCCCCCGGAGGTTCAAAAGCAGATTGCTGACAAGCCGACTGAGGAAGTTGACCTCCTCGAAGCCACGGTGATGAACATCGACAGGGGTGATTACACCTACTACGTTGTTCACGAGAAGACCAAGACGATGCTGGTCAAGAAGAAGATGAAGACTTCTCCTTGGGTGGTTTCCCGGTACATGAAGGTGGCAGGTGAAATCTATGGTCGTGGGCCAGTCCTGACCGCACTGCCTGACATCAAGACGCTGAACAAGACCAAGGAACTGCTGCTGAAGAATGCTTCACTGGCTATCACTGGCGTGTACACAGCGGCAGATGACGGTGTTCTGAATCCTGCAAACGTGAAGATTGTGCCTGGTGCGATCATTCCGGTGGCTCGTAATGGTGGTCCCCAGGGAGATGCCATCAAGCCTCTGCCTCGTGCTGGAGACTTCAACGTCACCCAGATTGTGATCAATGACCTGGTTCAGTCTATCAAGCGCACCTTGCTGGACGAGAGCCTGCCTCCTGACAACATGAGCGCCAGATCAGCTACCGAGGTGGTCGAGCGCATGAAGGAACTGTCTCAGAACTTGGGTTCAGCCTTTGGTCGTCTGATCAACGAAACCATGATTCCGATGGTCACCAAGATTCTGGAGATCATGGACGAGCGTGGCCTGATTGACCTGCCTTTGCGGATCAACGGACTGGACGTTAAGGTTAGCCCTGTCAGCCCCTTGGCAATGGCGCAGAACATGGATGAGGTGCAGAACATTATCCAGTTCATGCAGATTGCCCAAAGCCTTGGCCCGGAGGGTCAGATGGCTGTGAAGATGGGTAGCGTTGCTGACTATATCGCTGACAAGTTGGGTGTTCCTGCAATGATCAGGACTAGCCCGGAGGAGCGTGCCCAGATGATGCAACAGATGCAACAACTGGCAATGCAAGCACAACAGGCGCAGGCTCCAGCCGCAGGAGCACCAGCATTAGAAGGGGCCATGTAAATGGCAGGATGGGATGATTTGGAAGGCTCACAGGAGTTTGAGCCTGATCAAAAGGGTGTTGACCTGAATCTGATGTTCGCAAGAACTTTCAGCACAGATGAGGGTAAAAAAGTTCTAGCATGGATGCGAGACTTCTATTTGGAGCAGCCATGTTGGGAGCCTGGTGCGGATACGTCACTGGGTGTGTTCCGAGAGGGACAAAACAGTGTGATCCGCGATATTGAAACACGAATGCGAAAGGCAAAACTTAAATGAGCGAAGCAAATGACAACCCTGGCCTGCTGGAAGCAGCCGCCGCTGAAGGCGATGCAGAAGGGCAGACAACCGAGGGCCATGAGCAAAGCATCAGTCATACCAATCCTGATCCTAATGCTGATGATGGCCCCCTAGAGCGCCCTGATTTCTGGCCTGAGAAGTTCTGGAATAAGGACAAGGCAGAACCTGATCTGGAGGGGATCAGCAAGTCTTATGTGGAATTGGAAAAGAAGTTCCGAGCAGGAGGCCACAAAGCCCCTGAAGACGGCAAATATGAGTTAGAAAGTCTTAATCTCAAAGCAGATGACCCGGTGGTCAGTGCTTATGTGGGTTGGGCACAGAAGTACGGTATCTCCCAGTCTGCTTTCGAGGAACTGGCTCGTAGTGTCAACGAGATCGGTGGGCGCAACATGGAGTCTGCCCAGGTCAATATGCAGGCAGAACTGGAGGCTTTGGGGCCAAACGCCAAGGCTGTGATTGCTGACATGGCTACCTGGGGTCGTGGCATGGTGCAGAAGGGCATCTGGAGCCAGGAGGAGTTCCAGGAGTTCACCAAGTGGGGTGACACCGCCAAAGGCATTAAAGCCCTTTCTAAGCTACGCCAGACCTATGAGGGTAGGGTTCCTGTGGAAACGCTCAAATCCAACACTGAGGGCAGCGTATCCAAGGAAGAACTGGATGCTATGGTGGGGAGTCCTGAGTACAAGAATAACCCTGCTTACCGAGCCAAGGTTGAAAAACTCTTTGAGAAGATGTACGGTTAACCCGCACTGCCATGAGGGTTTGACCCCTGCTTGACAGGGGTCTTTTTTTTGGCATAATCCAAACCGTTGTCGTTGCACACAACAAATGAAGCCGCTTACTCATGCGTCTGGCCCCGGGGCTACCGGGGGTGCAACCCGGATGCAGCAGTAAGTGGCTTTTTTGTTTTCTACGATGACTCGGAATCCATGCGGTACGTCGGTGGTGGAGTCTTAAATAACCCTGTTACACGAGCCAGCCAAAGCAGGGAAGGTGGGCTAAGAATAGAGCCTGGTGGTTGCGGTAGGAGCCTCGCTTATGCGCCTCTAGCCGTTTAAGTCTGTTCAGTGTGAAGCGATGGCATGGCTCCGTAGGGCAAGCATCGAGGCACAGAGCGAGCTGTATTCACTTACGGTTAGGCTGTGCTTTGCTCCAACATTCACCATAGGGCAATTATGAGAATCTGTAAGTGTGGAGGTAGATTAAGCCAATCGGAGTTAACCACTGGCAGGGAACGGTGGGTTTGCCTGGATTGTGGCAGGTATGAAATATTTGCAAAAAAAGACTTGACAAGTACACAAAATGCTTATAATCGGGCCATGGACAACCGAAAGGCCCATGATGGCTGTGATCAGCCCAGGGGTGCGCTGTAAGGCACAAGTCACGGCCCGGAGCGATCTGGACAACCAGCGGCGATAAAACTCTTTATCAACCGTTTTCAGGAGAAAACAAATGGCGATTAGCATTTCTAACGCATTTGTAACCCTGTTCGATACGGAAGTTAAGCAGGCATATCAAGCTGATGCTGTGCTGCGTAACACTGTCCGTCTTCGCACTGGCGTTACTGCGTCAACCCACAAGTTCCCCAAGATCGGCGCTGGCGTTGCCCAGGTTCGCGTTCCGCAAACCGATGTGACCCCGCTGAACGTCACCTATTCGCAAGCAACCGTGACTCTCACGGACTACATTGCTGCTGAATACAGCGACATCTTTAACCAAGCCAAAGTCAACTTCGACGAGCGCCAAGAACTGGTGCAAGTGGTTGCCAAGGCTATTGGTCGTCGTAGCGATCAGATGATCATTGATGCTCTGTCTGGTTCGGGCACGACCCTGACCGTGGCTAACAGCATTGGTGGTGCTACGACCAACATGAACATGGCTAAACTCCGTGAAGCACAGCGTTTGATGAACGCCAACAACGTGCCGATGGAAGAACGCTACATTGTCATGCACGCTTCGCAACTGTCGAACCTGCTGTCGGAAACGCAAGTGACCTCCAGCGACTTCAACAGCGTGAAGGCTCTGGTGCAGGGCGAGATCAACACGTTCATGGGCTTTACGTTCAACGTGATTGGTGACCGCACTGAAGGTGGTTTGACTGGCGGCGGCTCTGGTGTTGACCGTGTTGTCTACGCCTATCACAAAATGGCTGTCGGTATGGCTGAAGCAATGGCTGTTCGCAGCGAGATCAACTACATCCCCGAGAAGACCTCGTGGTTGGTTGCCTCGATGTTCTCCGCTGGCGCTATCGCTATCGACGCTGGTGGTATTGTTGCCATTACCTGCCGCGAATAAGGAGTAAATCATGGCTTTTTCCGCAACTGGCTTTAATGCTATTGGTGGTCAGTCCAAGTCGGGCAATGCTCCGTCTATCTGGACTTACTCCAGCACTGACGCTCAATCAGTGATTCGTGTCTCTGGCTACTTCAACAGCGTGTCTTCGGTGTTGAAAGTTGGCGACATCATTTTCTGTTACAGCGCAACTGGCGGCACGCCCGTCATGTCTACCGCTTATGTGGTCAGCAACGCTTCTGGCGTGGTTGACATCACTGACGGTGTGACTGTTACCGCTACCGATACTGACTAATCGGTAACTAAGTGAATCGGCCTGCTACTGGAATTCTGGTGGCAGGCCATTCTTACATCTGAGGTGACACATGGCTGCTGGCGATACAGATATTAGAGTTTGCTCTGATGCCTTGCTGATGATTGGTCAGAAGGCTATTTCTTCATTCAATGAAGGCACTGACGCATCCAACATCTGTGACCGCATCTACCCTGGTGTTAAGAAGTCAACTCTCCAGTCTTTCCCCTGGAGTTTTACTTTCAAAAAGGTGCAGTTGGCTCAGACGACCAACACGCCTGTCAACGAATACAAGTACGAATATCAGCTACCTTCTGACCGTCTTGGCACGATCAGGAGAGCATTCAACAGTTCTGCCGTTGGTGCAAGGACGTTCAGCCAGTGGACGATCCAGGGCGACAAGCTACTGACCAACGAGGAAACGGTGGTCATTGACTACCAGTATCTCCCGACAGAATCGGAGATGCCTTCTTATTTCATCCAGTTGCTGAAGTACATGATGTGCTGGCATCTGGCAACCCCCATGACCGACCAAGATGCCAAGGCTCAGTATTGGCAGTCCATTGCTGTGGGTTCTCCCGGTGAGAACAACCGTGGCGGCTACTTCCGCACTGCAATGGTTATCGATGGTCAAGGAACAACGACCCAAGCGTTTGAAGACTTCAGCCTGGTTGCTGTGAGGTTCTGATGACTCGGATTGTTTCGATTCAAACGAACTTCTCCAGCGGGGAGATCGACCCTTTGCTTCGTGCCAGGGTTGACCTGCAACAGTACCAGAACGGCGCAGAATCGCTTACAAACGTGGTGGTGCAACCCCAGGGTGGGGTAAAGCGCAGAGGCGGTCTACGGCACATTTTTGAGATTCCTAGTGCGGCATCTCCCGCCAATGGAACCCGATCTGTTCCGTTTGAGTTCTCCGTTGACGATCACTATATGTTAGTGTTCGCTAACCAGCGGATGTATGTGTTCAAGAATAAAGCCTTGATCACGAACATCAACGGTAGCGGGAACGATTACGCAACGACGACGAACATCACCAGTTCGATCTTGTCCACCATGTGCTGGACTCAGAGTGCTGATACTTTGATCATCACGCACAAGGACATCAACCCGATCAAGATCGTTCGTGGGGCAACGGATGCAAGCTGGACTGTCAGCAATATCTCGTTTGTTGGTATTCCAAAATATCAATTCACGGCATCGTTATCAAATCCTGCCGCAACCCTGACTCCTTCTGCTGTTTCTGGCAGTGTCACATTGACTGCAAGTGCTTCTGTTTTTACGGCTGGAAGTGTTGGTCAATACATCAATGCAGACCCGCAGGGCAGAGCAAAAATTGTTTCTTATACCAGCGGCACTGTTGTTCGTGCTGTAACTGAAATTCCATTCTTTGATACCAGTGCCATTGCCAGTGGCTCTTGGGAACTTGAGGCTGGCTATGAGGACGTTTGGTCGTCAACCAAGGGCTGGCCTCGGACTGCTACGTTCCATGAGGGGCGGCTGTACTTTGGCGGCAGTAAGAACCGTCCCTCTACCGTCTGGGGTAGCAAGGTCGGACAGTTCTTTGACTTCCTGCCTGATCAAGCCTATGACGACGATGCTGTCGAGGCAACGCTAGACACCAACAGCCTGAACGTGATCATTGACATTATCAGTGGTCGTGACTTGCAGGTGTTTACCAGCGGAGGTGAGTTCTACGTTCCGCAGCAGGGTCTGGAACCAATCACCCCGACCAACTTCTTTGTGAAGGCAATCAGTCGTAACGGTTCTCGTGAGGGTATTCGTTGCAACACATTGCAGTCTGGGACACTGTATATCCAGCGCCAGGGCAAGACCCTCAACGAGTTCTTATACAGCGACACAACCCTGTCCTATGTCAGCCAGTCAATCAGTCTGTTGTCTGGTCATCTGATCGTGTCTCCTGTCGAATTAGCACTGAGAAAGTCAATCAGTACCGACGAGGCAGACACACTGTATATCCTGAACGGCGACGGAACGATTGCCAACTACTCGGTTCTGCGTCAGCAAAACGTGGTTGCACCCAGTAAATTGACAACGGATGGGCTGTTCAAAGACATTGGTGTAGACATTGAAGATACCTATGTCGTGGTTTCTCGGACGTTTAACGGAACGACCAAGTATTTCGTTGAGGTCTTTGAAAGCGCATTGTTCACAGACTGTGCGTTTACTGGTGGCGTTGCGACGACCATTACTGGACTACCGCACATTGCTAAATCTCTGAACGTCATTGCTGACGGTTCTGTGCTGTCAAACGAAACTGTGAGTGGTGGTGGATCAATCACAATGGATCGAGCCAGCACGACCAGTTACGAGGTTGGCCTGCCGTTTGACATCTCTTTGGTGACCTTGCCGATTGAGCCTCGCCTGTCTGCTGGTGTGCGTACTGGATTCGTGAAGCGTGTGGTGGAAGTCAACGCAATTCTGTACAAGACTCAGCACTTGCTGGTCAACGGCAACCTGGTTCCAATCCGGACGTTTGATACACAGAACATTCTGGACAACGATATGCCTGAGTTTACTGGCACGAAAACTGTGTCTGGTATCTCTGGATACGACCAGGATGGACAGATCACCATCTCACAGAATTTGCCTCTCAAGTTGAACCTGCTTGGTCTTGAGTACAAACTGTCTGTGTACGGAGGCACATAATGGAAGCAGTTGGAGTAATGGAGATAATTAAGATAGTTGGTGCTGTTGCATCAGCTTCTGCACAGATGCAGCAGGCTGAAGCGCAGGCTAACCAGATGCGTCTTCAAGCGCAACAGGCTGAATTGCAAGGTCGCCAGAATGCCTTGAACTACAACCGCCAAGCTAACGATATTTTTAACAGACAGCAACGTCTTGGGGCAACTGTTCGCGCTCGTGCATCTGCTGGCGGCGTTGACCCATTTACTGGTAGCCCACTGACGGTTGATCAGATGAATGCTCAGAAGGCTGGTCGTGAATTCCAGATCAGCATTGAAAATGCAGAGATGGCAAGGTCTGGTGGACTTGCACAGTCTCAGTCTTTGTACGCCGCCGCAAGTGCTGCCGAGGAATTTGGTGTGATGAAGGCTATTGGAAGTGCTGGAATGAGTTATGCCATGATGGGCCAAACCAAGATTCCTGGCATTCCGGGTGGCGCTCCGGTGGTGGACATGAGCCGTCCTGATCCAACTATTATGAGGGGTTAACAATGCCTGAATTGCCCCGCTATGAAAATATAGGCGTTCAGTACGCTGATTTGCCCAGAATCTCCACCGCCCCGCAACAAGTCCGGGCGCAGGGATACGCTGACATTGGCGCACAGATTGATCGGATGACATCGTTCTTCCAGAATCAAGCCGCCAAAGATGCTGAGAAAGCTGCGCTCAAGTACGCTGTTGAATTTCCGCCTACCCAAGAACAACTGGAACTTGCCAAGCAAACTGGCGAGATGCCAAAGATCGAGGGTGCTGGTCGAATCTTCCAAGAAACTTACAACAAGGCTTCTGCCCACATTCTTGGTAGCGAGTTGCTGACTCAGTTCCAAAACCGTCAGTCTGATCGTCTGATGCGTATGGAGCGTGGTGAGGTCATCGATCCGGTGCAGTTCCAGAAGGACTTGCGTGACGACATTGATGGAACGACTGCGGTACTCAAGTCGCTTGATCCTGAGACATCTATTCGCTTTCGGGCACAGATGTCCACCGTTGGTCATGCCGCATACAAGCAAGCACTGGTGTTTGACGAGAAGGCTCGTCAGGCCACATACATTGCTGACATTGAGCAATCTTTGCAGAAGATTCGCGCTCCGATTGAGAACGTGATCAAGCAATATCTCCAGCCTGGTGTTGACCCTGATACTGGTCAGATGCGACCAGGTATGCCGGTTGATAAGCTGGAGCAGGTCCTGCAAAACATGATCTCTCCGTACACCAGTGCAACCAGTATCCGCATGGCTGGTGGCAACAAGTACGCGCTGGAAGCCTACAAGATTGTTGAGAATGCAAAGATTGGTGCGCTGGTTGGTCAGATGACTGACCGCACCTTTGCGCCTAATGCTGGTGTCGCTGCTCAGAAGTTGCTTGCCGGGGATGCAGGTAACTTGACTCCTTTGCTTGGTAACCTCACGCAAGAGGCAAAAGACAAACTGCGTGAAACTGTGATCAAGTCTTACTCAGACATTGAGTCTCTGCGTAAGATTACCGAGGCAGAAGCAAAGGCAGCAAACAAGGACAAAGCAAAGCCACTGATTCTGGAGATGCTCAATCCCGGTACGTCACAAAAGCGCAAGATTGAGATTGCCGCAAGCATGATTGATCTTGAGCAGATGACTGCCGATCAAGCCATTGCGTATACCAAACCTCCAAAGCCAGAAGCCAATCCTGTTCTGTTTGCACAAATTTATGACGGTGTTGTGCGTGGTCAGTATAAGAATGTTGGAGAACTGACTCAGTTTTCCAGAAGTCTGTCTGAGGGTGAGTTCCATACATTGACTCGCTCACTGGTGGATAAGGGTCATCAAAAGGCTATCAGCGATCTGACGATTGAGGCTGGAATTACCAGTGCTTTCATTGATCCTGGTCTTGAGAAACTCAAGAAAAAGCAAAAGCTGATTGACTTGTTTACCGAGGAACTTAGTAAGAAGGCTCCTAATGACCGAGGTGTTTTGACATTTCAAACTCCTGATCAAGCCGTAAGAAATGCAATCACTCGTTACAGCGGCGACAAGTTAATCAACGATAAGAAAGACAAGCGCGATAAAGCTGTCAAACTAATCAACGACACATATGCAAAATTCCCTAATCTTGTTCAGCCAAACTTGCCATTAGAGCAGTGGGACTTTAACAAAATCAAAGGGTTTGATTCTGGTACTCTTGATAAGCTGAAGAAGCAAAGAGAAATCTATATTCAGAACATTGACTAACCATGAGCATCGAAAAAGAACTGAGACAGAATTGGGATAGCGTTGTCTATCCCGAGCCAGATGTTCCCGAGCCGCCTATGTTGCTTGCGGCTGGTCCTGCTGATCAGGCGGTGGTTAGCGATGCTGGCGCTGGTCGTGGTTCGTATGCTGGATACAACCCTAGAGCAGCACAGTTGAATCTTGAGCCACAAGCCAAGATGGAGTCTTACGATCCAACAGTTCGCCAGAAGATTGCTGACCTGTTGCAATCTGGTTTTGAGTCAATGGGTGTTCCTCGATATGAGGCTAGGAAAAACGCTCAGACCATTATGGGTGGCGAGTCTAGCAATCTTCCGTTAAACATTGGGATTGCTGATTTCCTTCCGTTCTTGGGTACAACCATGCAAACCGAGGAAGCGGCAGTAATGGCAAAAGAAGCTGCTCAAGATTTAAATGCTGGCAGATATGGAGATGCCGCATTGAAATCTGGCATTGCAGCAATCAGCACATTGGCTGGAGCGCCTGGCACAATAAAGGCTAGTAAGTCAATTGCCAAGGCTGTAAAATCTTCGGCTAAGGGAGTCGAGTAATGGCTATCCAACCACTTGATCAGAAGCTAGACAAGATCGCTCAATCTGCCGCTGACTTTGAGCAGGGTTCCGAGGGAACGGTTTTGCCGTCTTCTGATCAGGATGTCCAGCAAGTAGGTCAGACCACCGGGGAAATGGCGCTGGAGCCTGACTTCCAGGTTGCTGGTGGCCTGCCTAGTGAAATTCTCAAAAGGCTCACCAAGGTCGATATTCGCGCTCCTAAGACTCCATCAGTTACTCCTGAAGCTGCGACGTCAGTTATCGTCAATGATACCGCTAAATCAGCCGTAGCATCTGGAGTGACCAACAGTCCCATGACGGCAAAAACTGCCGCTAGGATTGAAGCTGGTAAAAAGCCTGAGATCACTCCGGAAGCATTCTCGTCTGAGCGCAAGGACGTTGCCGATCTGAGAGCGACGACTGACCCTGCTTTGGAGAAGCCTCCAGTTACTGCGTTCAATCTGCCAGTAATGGATACCACTGAATCCATCAAGACCACCGTGGAAACGATGGCTCGGATGGGCGGCGTTGAAACCAAGACGATCACGTTCGACGATGTTCGTGCTGCTGCGGAAAATGCTGGTCTTGGTCCTAAGTTTATTGACGACCTGACCAGCAACAAACTACAGGTCAATCCTAAAAACACCTTCAAAGCACTGAATGCGATGGTCGCCAGTGCCCAGCATCTGGATGGACTTGCAGCCAAGGTATCCAACGGAACTGCAACTCCCACCGAGTTAGCAGAGATGGCTCAAACCATCCATTTCCACAACCTGCTCCAACAAAGCGTCAAAGGTTACCAGACCAACGTGGCGCAATCTCTGGCTGTCATGCGTATGCCGCGAGATGGCGCTGTGGATATTTCCACTATCCTAGAGAACCTCGGAAGCGACACTGATATTGTCAAGTTCGCACAGGCTTACAGTAACCTGAAGACTCCTGAAGGTAAGGCAGAACTTATCAAGGGGATGGCTCAAGGTAATCCTTGGGAAAAGTTGTTCACTGTGTATGTGAACGGCATATTGTCCCGGCCTGGTACTCAGATCAAGAACGCACTGAGCAATACCATCTTCCTGCCGTACCGCATGGCAGAGCGAACCACTGCCGCTGCCGCAGGTACGTTGCGCCGTGGCATTGGTCTTGGCGCTGACGAGTCTTATGAGTTGATGGAAGTGCCGACCATGTTGGCATCGACTGGTCTTGCCGTTAAAAATGGTCTTGAGTTGATGGCATATGCTTTCAACAATGGTGTTCCAAAAGGCTGGACTGACCCGACCAAGATTGCTCGTCAGCAAGCCAGGATGGACCTGATCAACTTCAAGGACGATGGCTCTTTGTTGAGCACTGGTCTTAAGGCAATTAACTTTGTTACGACTCTGCCTGGTCGCAGTCTGATGTCTGCTGATGAGTTCTTCAAGGGTGTTAACTATACCTATGAATTGGCAGCAGAAACGACTCGAACTGGTATTCGTGCATACGACGATGCACTGAAGGCTGGTGGTGATATTCCTGCCGCACTTAAAGCGCAGGCTGATGCCATTGACCAGTTCACTCTGAACCCACCTGACTACATTACTGGTCTTGCAGAGACTGGTACGTTTACCCAAAAGCTAACAGGGGCTATTGGGGAGATGCAAGCCTCAATGAATCCGAACAGTGCGACAGGGTTTGCTCTGCGTACCCAGATGCCATTCATTTCAACGCCTGTCAACGTGATGGGTGAGGTTGTTTCTCGTACCCCACTGGCATTTGCAACCAAGTCATTCTGGTCAAACATTGCGGCTGGTGGCAAAGAAGCTGATATGGCAATGGCAAAGGTTGGAATGTCCAGCGCCGCCATCTATACATTCTCGCAAATGGCATCCAATGGAATCACTACTGGCTCTGGCCCCGGCGACAAAGGAACTCGTCAGGCAATGGAGCGTCAAGGCTGGCAACCGTATAGCTTTGTGATTGACACCAGCGGCATGAAAGAGGATGTGCGTGATCTGTTCTCGCAGTTCCCTGGCAGTGTTCGTTTTGGTTCTGGTGACTACTCTGGCAAGGTGTTCCTGTCCTATCAGGGCTTTGAACCTGTTGGTGCTTTGTTGGCGATTGGAGCAGACTATGTTGACTATGCTCGGTACGAGCAGGACGACAGTCGCTTGAATGCCTATGTTGGTGGGGCGGTGTTTGGCGTTGCCAACTATATGCTTGAGCATCCGTTCCTGACTGGTGTTGGAAACATTGCATCATTGATTGGTGGCAATGTACCAAACAGCCGAGAGCATCTGGTCAACATCATCAACGGCATTGCAAAGATTGGAACAACTACTGCTCTCAAGTCAGTTGAGCCTTTGAGTGGGTTTATCACCAGCACCAAGGAAAAGGTCGATCCCCTGCGTCGAGACTATCAAGCCGATCCCAATCTTGGCGCTGGCATCAAGGGTGTGATGGATGCCTTGAACAAGTGGAGAAGCGAGACTCCTGGCTTGTCTCAAGACTTGCCTCCTTTGCTTAACATCTGGTCTGAGCCTGTCCAGCATGAATTCTCATGGTCGCCACTTCGCATGAAGGCTGGAAAGCAGAATGAAGTTGATCAGGCTTTGATCCAGTTGAATGCAAACATTGCCATGCCGGGTCGTCAATTGTCCATGAAAGACCCTGACACTGGAATCAACTCCAGCACCAAGTTGACCTCTGAGGAATACAACGAAATGCTGCGTATTGCCAATGGTACGCTGGAACTTGAAAAGCGTGTCACTGCTGTGGTTGACTTGATCAAGCAAGATGCTGGTCGCAATGATCTGATACGTTATCAGAACATGATCAGTTCTGTGTTCAGTAACACCTTTGAAGATGCCAGAAAGATTCTGGCGAATGACAGTCTTTATGCGACTGACATCCAGCAACGTATCCGAGATAAAGCGCAACGCCTGAAAGAATTTGGCAAAGGAGCAAGATAATGGCTTACCCGATTTCCAACGTATCACGACGAGTCCAGTACACTGGTAGTGCTGGTGTTGGTCCGTACTCATTTACATTTGAGATTCTTGCCAATACCGACATTGCTGTTTACAAGAACAGCACGCTGCTGACGTTGACCACGGATTATACCGTAACGATCAACGCTAATGGCACTGGCTCTGTGACGCTTGTGTCTGCTGCAACTGGTTCAGATACTGTCACCATTTTTGGTTCTCGCGCACTACAAAGAACCTCTGACTTTGTGACTGGTGGCGACCTATTTGCCAACACGCTGAACGACGAACTCGATAGCCTGGTCATCTTCACTCAGCAGAACAAAGAAGAAATTGATCGCTCACTGCAAGCGCCAGTGACTGACCCGACCACCATCGACATGACGCTTCCTGGTAAGACAAGTCGTGCTGGTTATGTGCTGTCGTTCAATTCCAGTACCGGCAACCCTGAGGTTACGACTACTGTGGGTCAGATTAACCAGGCTGGAACGTATGCCGCCAATGCTTTGGCTAGTCAAAATGCTGCCGCAGCTTCTGCCGCAGCCGCACTGACAAGCGAGGGCAATGCCGCTACGTCAGCTTCTTCTGCCTCTGCTTCTGCCACTGCCGCCGCCGCATCTGCTAACAGTGGTATGTATAGCGCAGTGCAAGACAAAAGCGCCAACTACACAATTGTTGCCGCTGATGCTGGTGACCTGATTCGTGTTAATACAAGTTCTGGTCCTGTTACCATTACTCTGCCTACTATTAACGCTACTGGTATTGGCGATGGCTTTAAGATTGCTATCGTCAAATGGACGAATGATGCCAATGCTGTGACAGTGCAACGATCCAGCACAAACACAATCAATGGATTAACTTCATATACCATTGGAAGCCAGTACACAAGTGTTACTGTCGTTGCTGATTCTGAAACTAGCCAGTGGTTTGGCGCTCCTTCTGGAATCTCTACTGCTAACACTGTTGTAGATGTATTTAATGGTACTGGTTCTCAAACGGCATTTACGATGTCGGGTGATCCTGGCACTGAGAACAATACGTTTGTGTATGTTGGAGGCGTGTACCAGCAAAAAGCTACCTACTCGCAAAGCGGAACAACTATCACTTTCTCGACTGCTCCTCCATCTGGAACTGGCAATATTGAGGTTATCTGGATTCAACCTCAAGCAATTGGTGTCCCGAGTGATAACACAGTAACAAGTGTAAAAATTGTTGATGGTTCTGTAATTAGTTCCAAGATTGCTGATGGTTCTGTAACTTCAGCAAAATTGACATCTAATCAACTGACTTTATCAAATGCGCTGAATGAAGCTGCTAGTGTAACCATTGCCTCTGCTTCTACGGTGGACATTGGCGCAGCATCTGCCAACACAATCACTATCAGCGGCACGACTACGATTACATCATTCGGGACAATTGCTGCTGGCGCTATTCGTCGAGTAGTATTTTCTGGAGCGTTGACGTTAACTCACAATGCAACGTCTTTGATTTTGCCTGGTTCTGCAAACATCACAACTGCTGCTGGTGATACTGCGGAACTCTTATCTCTTGGTTCTGGAAACTGGCGTTGTATTCGATATTCCCCGGCAAGTGGTTCATCTGTTACATCGGCATATACTGGTCCTAATTTTCAAGGATTTGGAACAAACGGCACGTTTACAGTTCCATCGGGTGTTACCCGCATAAGCGTATCTGTTTGGGCTGGCGGCGGTGGTGGTTCTGCCAGCAGTGGCGGCTGTGGTGTCTACGGTCAAATTGGTGGCGATGGTGGTTTTGCTAATGCTTTTATAACAGGACTTACTCCAGGAGCAACCATTGCAGTTACTATTGGTAGTGGCGGTGCGGGAGGCACTAATACCGGCAATGGCTCCGCAGGGGGAACATCCTCATTTGGTTCCTACATTACTTGTACTGGTGGGAGTGGAGGTACTTATAGTGCTGGTGGTGTTGCTACGCATGGTAGTCCTTCGGTTTCTGGCGCAACATATCGATTAAGAAGTTCGCCATACAACAGCAGTCCGGCTTTTAACAATGGCGGCGGCACTGCTGGTGGCTATGGCAGCGCTACTAATTCTGGAGGTGGGGGTGGTGGCTATGGTGGAGGCGGCGGCGCTGCGTCTTCTACTGCACCATTTGTTGGTAGAGCACTGGGTTCTGGGGTAGACGGTACTGCTGGTGGTGCTTCTACCGGAGGCGCTGGCGGGGGAAATGGTATAGCATCCAACGGAGGCGCTGGAGGAGGCGCTGGAGCTGCCGGTGGTGGCGGTGGTGGTGGTGGCGGTTATGTTTTGGTCACATGGTAAGGATAGGATATGAAAAAAGCATTGATTGACCCAACAGCGCAAGTACAGGTGATAACGGGTTGGACGCTTAACCCAGATACATCTGGTTCTAAATACCTTCCCGCACTGGTTACCATACCCAATTCTGCTCGTGTTGCGGAGGTAATCGACCAAGCGTTTGATGTTGCTCCGCCTTTGTTTTGGTTGGATTCTGCTGACAATGTTGTTGCTGACCAGTGGTATTACGATACTGCAACGCAGCAAATTATTGTTGTGCCGCCTTCTGCCCCGCTGCCTGGAACAACTGGAACTCAGGCCGTATGAGACAGATAACCCCGTACCACAATTTTGTGTATGCTGGAGCAGTATTTAATGTCTATCATGCAGACAAGGGTGATGGACTGCCAATGCACCAGCACAATTTTAATCACGCGAATTTGTGTCAGGCGGGGTCTTGCGTTGTTCGAGTGAAGGGCAGAGAGATTGTGATGAATGCTGATACTCAACCATTAGACTTACCAGCAGACATCCCGCACGAGATTGAAGCATTGGAAGACGGAACAGTGTTTGTTAACGTCTTCTCTGAAGGAAAGTATTAAGGAGAAAGAAATGGCACTGACACAAGTTCCTGTAAGCATGGTTGACTTCAGTGTTAACCCAACGCTATCTGGCGGCACAGCCAACGGAGTAGCGTACCTCAACGGCTCCAAGGTAGTCACCACTGGTTCTGCGCTGACTTTTGATGGGACCACGCTTGGTGTTGGTATTGCAGGTAGCGCATGGGATACCTTAAAAGCCGTTGATCTTGGAAGTGGCGGCGCAGTGTATGGAACTGCTGGTCAAGGTGGCATTACAGCAAACGCTTACTACGGTACAAGCGGATTTGTTTATAAAGCAACAAACGGCGCTTCAATTTACCAATTGGTCGCAGATTCTCATAGGTGGTCAACTGCTGCTAGTGGGACAGGTGGAACTGGAATTACGTTTACTGAAGGAATGCGCCTAAACAGCACAGGTCTGGGTATTGGGACGAGTTCGCCGGGTGCGAAATTGCATTCATCCAAAGCAGATGGGGGCTATGTATTCGCAGTGTCTGGAACTACCAAAGGGATGCGTGTCAGTACCGACGCAAACCAGACGTTGCTGCAAGGTGTAGACAACACGCTGACTGGTTCGTATCAGCCTCTAACTTTAGGCGGCAGTATTCTGCTATTCCAAACCAATGGAACAACCGAGGCAATGCGCCTCGACTCCTCCGGTAACCTCGGTATTGGGACGAGTTCGCCTTCGCCCGCTGGTTCTGGTCTGCACATCAGGGGCGCAGCCAACCAAGTTGCAATTAAGTTGGAGAACCCTCAAGCTCGAACTTTCCAGATTCTTAGCAATGGCTCCACTGGTGGTGGCGGCGCGGCTAATGGCAGCTTGGCAATTTACGACGATACCGCTGGTGCTGATCGCTTGGTGCTTAGCGCCTCCGGTAACCTAGGATTAGGAGTTACTCCTAGTGCTTGGAACTCAGTGCTTAAAGCCGTTGCTGTCGGCAGAGCAGGTTCAAACATTTTTGGACAGACAAGTGCAAACTTAACTGGTGTAACTGCTAACGCTATTTTTGATTCTTCTGATTGGAAATATGTAACCTCAGATAACGCCAGTCGTTACCAACAAAATAGTGGCGTCCATTCTTGGTACAACGCCCCCTCCGGCACAGCAGGTAACGCTATCTCGTTCACCCAAGCAATGACACTAGATGCTAGTGGGAATTTGGGGGTTGGGACTACAAGCCCTTCGACACGGCTTCACGCCAGTAACTCTACTGGAAGTGTAATTGTTAAAGCCGAGCGCACTTCTCCTGCCGGTAGTTTTTTCCAAGGCTTTGAAGCTGGAAGCAGCGGCGCCTTAATTGGTCGCTTTGGGCACAATAATGATTTAGTGCCTTTATTCTGCGGCACTACTTCAAACCACGCTCTTGGTTTTTATACCAACGACACAGAACGTGCCCGTATAACCAGCGGTGGTGAAGTCTATATTGCAGGCACTACCGATCAAGGCGCATATAACCTGCAAGTCAATGGCACGGGTGTATGGGGTGCTGGTGCATACGTCAACGGCTCTGATGCAAATCTTAAGGAAGAAGTGCAAGACCTTGCGCCTGCGCTGGATGTTATCGCCTCGCTGCGGCCTGTGACGTTCCGATACAAGGAAGATTACTCTAAAGATCAAAATGTTCAACCCGGCTTTATCGCGCAGGAGCTTCAGACCGCAATGGCTGGGCAGGCTTATGTTGATGGCGTGATTCAATCTGGGCCTCAGCATCTAAACGTGGCATATCAATCACTGATTCCACTGTTGACTAAAGCCATCCAAGAACTCAAAGCCGAATTTGACGCTTACAAAGCAACCCACCCCTGAAAGGTAAATCATGACTATCGCCTGGACAATCACTAATCTCGACCGCCGTACCTCTGACGGTTTCGTAACCACTGCTCACTGGACTGCCACGGCAGTAGATGGAGACTTCTCTGCCTCTATTTATTCCACCTGCGGTTGGGCAGAAGGGACTCCTGCGGTTCCTTATGATTCACTGACTCCTGAAGCTGTTCTGGCCTGGGTGTGGGCCTCTGGAGTGGACAAAGCAGCCACTGAAGCTGCCTTGGCTGCAAAGATCGCCGCACAGAAGAACCCTGTCACTGCTACTGGAACACCATGGAGCAACTGATGCAAGAGATAGAACTCAAACTCAATACAGACGAAGCCAACTTTGTTCTTGCTGTGCTTGGCAACTTGCCAACCCAGAGCAACGCTTGGCCTCTGATGCAGAAAATCAAGACCCAGGCCGAGGCCCAGGTGCAAGTACCTGCTGATCAAGACGTTGTGAAGTGATCATAAGGAAGGGATGATGTGATGGTTTCCACAGTTGAAGCACGCCTGCAAACACATGAAGAAGTGTGTGCCCATCGTTATGAACAGATCAACGCCAGACTCAAGCGTCTTGAGGGGATTATCATCAAGGTCGCTGGTGTGATGTTGTGCGGAATGGTTGGCGTTATTTGGTCATCAATACAAAGATGATGTGGACCCTTTCACCATCATGGCGGCGGCATCTGCCGCTGTCAAAGGGATCAAGAAAGCCTGCGAACTTTACAAGGAAGTAAAGGGTGTAGCCGGTAACGTCAAGGACGTACTGAAGGACATTGACAAACAGTTTGCTGGTAAGACGGTCAGCAAAGAGCAAGCAAAGCAGATTGAGCAAGAGAAGGAGAGAGTCAAGGAAGCATCACACACAGACCCTGGCGATGTGATCTCACAGATAGGCCAGCAGTTGGGTGAGTTCTTTGACTCGATGGACAAGATTGAAGCAGCGTTCCACGAGCAGGAACGCAAAGCACACGAGGTGCATGACGACAAGGATGGTTCGCTCAAGCGCATGGCATTGAACCGAGTGCTGATCAGATCAAGGCTGGAGCAGATGCACGCCGAGATCAGGACTCAGATGACTTGGAATACTCCGCAGGAGTTGGGTGATCTGTGGACTCGGTTCAACAGTATGTGGGAGCAAACACTGGAGGAACAGACTGAGGCAAGGCGCAGGCAATTGATTAAGGACAGAGAAGCCAGATGGCGACGAGACAGAATCCGCAACGCAATCAAGGACAACCTTATGGGACTCGCGGTGTTTCTGGTTCTGGCTCTCGAACTGTGGGGGATACTGTGGACGATCCGATTGCATCAGCAGAACGCACTGCCCTCATGGTTGGGCTTCTGATCACCATGACCATTATCCTTTGCATGACCATTGGCGTTGTTATTCTCAGTTTGAAACTAAAGCAGGAACGTGATGTGAATGAAATCCTGAAAGCAAAGATTGTTGGGAGACTGATTCAATGCCCATGAGATTCCTGTTGCTGGCTGTGCTGTTACTGGTTGGATGCCAGGACAGATAC
>Ga0209358_10001027_pt1 | contig 23020 bp, 23 predicted proteins | sample LauGreFa1BDMLBSN_2_FD_187574 | JGI IMG/M metagenome (GOLD analysis project Ga0209358, IMG submission 187574) | Freshwater lake microbial communities from Lake Michigan, USA - Fa13.BD.MLB.SN (SPAdes) (version 2) | ecosystem: Environmental > Aquatic > Freshwater > Lake | place: Lake Michigan, USA...
TCGGGGATTTAATGGCCGTCGAAGGCGATAAGGGTGCGGACAGGGACGTTGAGGGCCTCTATGCGCTTGCGACCGCCGAGATCGGGGAGATCGATGACAAAGCAGGCGGCGACGACTTCCGCGCCGATGCTCTTGAGGAGTTTGACGGCTGCCTCGGCTGTGCCCCCCGTGGCGATGAGATCGTCGATCAGGATGACGCGTTCACCCGGTTTGACGGCATCCTCGTGCATTTCCATCTCGTCGAGGCCATATTCGAGCGAATAGGCGATGGAGACGGCCTTATGGGGCAGTTTTCCCTTTTTCCGGATCGGTACGAAGCCGGAGGATAATTGATGGGCGACGGCACCGCCGAGGATAAAGCCGCGGGCTTCGATCCCCGCGACCTGATCGATTTTGTCGCCGGCGAAGGGCTGCACCAATTCGTCGACCGCACGGCGGAAGGCGCGGGCATTGCCGAGCAGGGTCGTGATGTCCCGAAACAGGATTCCCGGTTTCGGATAATCGGCAATGGTGCGGATGGCGTCGCGGAGTAGATCGGGTGTCTGGGTCATGTTTGATCGAGCTCAAGGCGGGGAGACAGGAATAGCGCATCATACAGCGAAGCTGCACACGATAAAGCCCGGAGATCGGCATGACCAACGAAAATATACCCCATGATCACACGCATATGGTTTTGACGGATATCAATATTCCGTTTTTGCGGTTGGTGCGGTTTTTCATCATCGCCGGGCTGGCAGCTATTCCCGCCATGATTGTTATCTGGCTGCTGGGGATGCTGGTGATGGGGACTGCGGCGTATTTGCTCGGCTTTGGCGGCGAGTGGGGCATGATGGGGCATCGCTGGGACTAGGCTGACCCGAGAACGCGACCGGCGATGGCGTCCAGTTTGGCGATCAGGGCCGGATCACGCGCGGCTGGGGCGGTCATGATGGCGAAATCGAGCGCCTTGTGGGAGCCTGCGGGGCAGAGATCGCGGGTAGCGGGGAAGTTTAGCGCGAGACGTGCCACAAGACGCCGCGCCTTCTCGGTATTGCTGTGCATGACGGCGATGACGGATTGCACGTCCACGACGTCGTGATCGGGGTGCCAGCAGTCGAAATCGGTGACCATGGCGAGCGTTGCATAGGTGATCTCGGCTTCGCGCGCGAGTTTGGCCTCGGGCATCGCTGTCATGCCGATGACGGAATAGCCGAGGTTTTTATAGGTCATGCTTTCGGCATAGCTCGAGAATTGCGGGCCTTCCATGCAGATATAGGTGCCGCCTTTGACCATTGCTATGCCTTCGGCTTCGCCAGCAGTGGCGATACGCTCGACGAGATTCGGGCCGACGGGATGCGCCATCGAGACATGGGCGACGCAGCCAGCGCCAAAGAAACTCGATTCGCGCCTGTGGGTGCGGTCGACATATTGATCCACGAGCAGGAAGGAGCCGGGGGGCAACTCGGCACGGAAGGAACCGCATGCGGAGAGCGAGACGATATCGGTGACGCCGAGGCGCTTCATGGCGTCAATATTCGCGCGGTAATTGATATCGGAGGGGGAGAGGCGGTGGCCGCGGCCATGGCGGGGCAGGAAGACGATGTCGGTCTGCCCGATTTTTCCTGTTCTCAGGACGTCCGATGTCTCGCCCCAAGGGGACGCGACTGAGACTTCGCGCAAATCCGTCAGCCCGGGGAGATCATAGACACCTGACCCGCCGATGATGCCGAGAATAGATTTTGTCATGGGTTCCTCCGTGTATTCCGAGGAAACTATTCTAGACTGATTCTGCGCCGAGTGACCCTGTCATAAAGAACAGGTTTTCACGAAAAAGGCCCCTGTGAAGGGGCCTTTTTGAATGTGGAAGAGTTTGGCCTCAGAAGGCCGGGCCGTGGGCGTGACCTTCGACCCGCGACCAGATCTTCTTTTTGGTGAAATACAGGAGGCCAGCGAAAACAAGGAGGAAGGCAAGCACCCTGAACCCTGTTTCTTTGCGCTGTTCCATGTGCGGTTCTGCGGCCCACATCAGGAAGGCGGAAACGTCCTTCGCGTATTGGGCGACTGTTTCAGGTGCCTGCGGCTTGCCGTCAGCGCCTTTGACATATTCGACCTGACCATCCGAGAGCGGCTTCGGCATCGAGATGATCTTGGCCGGGAAGTATTTGTTGTAATATTTGCCGGGGGGAACCTCGATACCATGCTCAGGCTCGACATAACCCTGAAGCAATGCGGCAGAATAATCGACGCCCTGCTCCTGGAACTGGGTGAAAATGTCGAACACGAACCACGGGAATCCGCGCTCATAGGTGCGGGCCTTGGCAATAACCGACAGGTCCGGCGGAATAGCACCACCATTTGCGGCTGCTGCGGCCTGCTTGTTCGGGAAGGGCGACGGGATGCGATCCGCTGCGCGACCCGGGCGTTCGAACATTTCGCCCGCGTCATTCGGGCCGTCCTTCACCTGATAACTGGCCGCAAGCGTCTTGACCTGCGCTTCGGAGAATTCAGGGCCACCCGGCTGCGCGAGGTTGCGGAATGCGAGCTTTGACATGCTATGGCAGCTGGCGCAGACCTCGCGATAAACCTTGAAGCCGCGTTGCAATTGCGCATTGTCAAAGGTGCCGAATGGGCCCGAGAAGGACCATGTATTGCGTGGCGGAACCTCGACCACACCCGCGGCAAGCGCGTTGCCGGCCAGAAGGCCAAGGGCGATGGCCATTGCCGCCACCTTGGGCATGAGTGTCAGAACTGGTTTCATCTTGATTCTCCCTGAGACCCGATCAACCTTTGGTATTCGGCGACGCTGCCGCACCAGAGGCCATTGCAGCTGCAGAACCGGACCGGCCGAGGATCGAGTCGGCAATCGAAACCGGAATTGGCTTCGGCCGCTCGAACAGACCAAGCAGAGGCAGAACGACAATGAAATAGATGAAGTAGTATGCGGTGCAGATCTGCGAGGCGGTCACATATCCGCCTTGCGCTGGCTTGGAACCGAGCCAGCCCAGAATGACGCAATTGATTGCAAAGAGCCAGAAGAACACCTGGAAGACCGGACGATAATTTCCGGAACGCACCTTGGAGGTGTCGAGCCATGGCAGGAACAGCATGATCGCGATCGAGCCGAACATCGCCATGACACCGAGCAGTTTGTCCGGAATAGCGCGGAGAATGGCGTAGAAGGGCAGGAAATACCATTCAGGCACGATATGGGCGGGAGTTACGGCTGCATTTGCCTCGATGTAATTGTCGGCATGGCCGAGGAAGTTCGGAATGTAGAAGGCGAACCAGACAAACATCATCAGGAAGACGACCAGAGCAAGCGCGTCCTTGACTGTGAAATAGGGATGGAACGGGAGCGTATCCTTTTCCGTCTTCTTCTCGACACCGGCAGGATTGTTGGAGCCCGGAACGTGCAGCGCCCAGATGTGCAGGATAACGACGCCTGCGATCATGAAAGGCAGCAAATAATGCAGCGAGAAGAAGCGGTTCAGCGTCGGGTTATCGACCGCATAGCCACCCCAGAGGAAGGTGACGATTGTTTCACCGACGCCCGGGATTGCCGAGAACAGGTTGGTGATGACGGTTGCACCCCAGAAGCTCATCTGGCCCCATGGAAGCACGTAGCCCATGAACGCTGTTGCCATCATGAGCAGGAAGATGATGACGCCGAGAATCCACAGAACTTCGCGCGGGGCCTTGTAGGAGCCGTAATAGAAGCCGCGGAACATATGGATATAGACGGCGATGAAGAACATGGACGCGCCATTGGCGTGCAGATAGCGCAGCATCCAGCCGTAATTCACGTCACGCATGATGTGTTCGACCGAATTGAAGGCCATGTCCGCGTGCGGCGTGTAATGCATTGCGAGCACGATGCCGGTGATGATCTGCGACACGAGCATGAATGCGAGGATGCCGCCGAAGGTCCAGAAATAGTTGAGATTTCTCGGGTTCGGGAAGGTCAAGAGCGAGGAATGGATCAGCCCCATGATGGGCAGGCGGCTTTCGAACCACTTGCCGAAAGCGCTCTTGGGAACGTAGGTGGAATGTCCGCTCATGGCTTTGTTCCTGTACTGTCGGGGTCAGCCCCGTTATTGATAGGTTAAGATGAAGTTCGGCTCAGCCGATCTGGATTTTTGTGTCGCTCAGGAAAGCATAGGGCGGCACAGGAAGATTGGTTGGTGCCGGTCCCTGCCGGATGCGGCCCGACGTGTCGAACACGGAGCCATGGCACGGGCACTGCCAGCCTTGGAACGCGCCTTCATTGCCGAGCGGCACGCAACCGAGATGGGTGCAGCTACCGTAAACGACGAGCCATTGATCCTTGCCTTCCTTGACGCGGGCCGAGTCCGGCTGCGGATCGGGCAGGGAGGCTACATCAACGTCTCTAGCCGATTTGATTTCGGCGGCTGTGCGATGCCGGACGAAGACAAGTTTACCGCGCCAGAAGAGCTTGACGATCTGACCTTCGGCGACGGGGGCGAGATCGATTTCCACCGGTGCACCTGCCGCCACTGTCGCCGCATCCGGCGCCATCTGGCTGATAAAGGGCCAAAGTGTGCTCGCAACGCCGACAGCAGCCGCCGCGCCCGTTGCGATGAAAAGGAAATCCCGTCTTGTGTGTTCGGTGTGACCCGATGCGCTGCCTGAATTCGCCACTATCTTAATCCCCGTATCCAACGCGCCAGAACCATTTACCCCGAAAGGTAAACCTTATTACAGCGGGTTTTAACGGACGCGCTGGTTCCGCCAATCCCCGATCATCCACTCTCTATGCGCGCCCCGAGCGGATTATACAATGCGACCGGTGGTCGCCACGCGGCGGCTGTGTCGCATGAGGCGAAAGACTTGTCTATAGTATGGCATCGAATTGTCATCCGGTTTATGCCAAAAACCGGTAGATTATACCCTATGAATGGTAAAAAATGCATATAGCCCTGTTTCAGCCCGACATTCCCCAGAATACGGGCACTATGCTGCGTATGGCCGCTTGCCTTGATGTCGAGGCGCATATCATCGAGCCGGCGGGATTTCCGGTGTCGGATCGTGCTTTCCGGCGCGCCGGCATGGATTATCTCGATGTGGTGTCGATCCGGCGGCATGTTTCTTGGGAGCATTTCGAGGCTTGGCGGGCGGACGCGGGCTTGCGTCTCGTGCTTGCCAGCACCCGCGCCAGCGTGCCCTACACCGAATTCTCCTTCAAACCAGATGATATTCTGATGGTCGGGCGCGAATCAGCGGGTGTTCCCGACGATGTTCACGAGCGGGCGGATGCGCGAATTATCATTCCGATGCGGCCAAGTTTGCGCTCGATCAATGTCGCGGTGGCACTCGCCATGGTTTTAGGAGAGGCCTTGCGACAAACAGGCCGGTTTTCAACCCTTGCACCAACGAGCTCAACATGACGGAAACAGACATGCTGGATACCCGCAAAACGCGCGCGGAAACATGGTTTCAGGCGCTGAGGGACACGATTTGTGCCTCATTCGAGCGGTTGGAGGACGAGGCAACCGGCCCGTTTTCGCCCGGCGCGCCGCGGGAGGCGGGGCGTTTTGTGCGGACGCCCTGGCAGCGCACGGACCATTCCGGCGCGAAGGGCGGCGGCGGCGTGATGTCGATGATGGCGGGACGGATTTTTGAAAAGGTCGGGGTGCATTGCTCGACTGTGTACGGTGAATTCGCGCCGGAGTTTCGTGGCCAGATTCCGGGATCGGAGGAAGATCCTCACTTTTTTGCTACCGGCATTTCGCTGATCGCGCATCCATGGAACCCAAATGTGCCGACAGTTCACATGAATACGCGGTTTGTCGTGACGACGAAGGCGTGGTTTGGCGGCGGGGCGGATCTGACGCCTGTGCTGAACCGGCGGCGGACGCAGGAAGATGTCGACAGTGTCGATTTCCACGCCGCGATGCGGGGGGCGTGCGAGGCGCATGCGGACATTGCGCCCTACGACAAATACAAGGAATGGTGCGATACTTATTTTTTCCTGAAGCACCGGAACGAACCGCGCGGCATTGGCGGTATTTTTTATGATTATCTAGATTCAGGCGATTGGGAGGCGGATTTTGCCTTTACACAAACGGTCGGCGAGCAATTTGCCGGGATTTATCCGACAATAGTTGCCCGGAATGCGTCGACGCCGTGGACGATGGAGGACCGCGAGGAGCAGCAAATCCGCCGCGGACGCTATGTCGAGTTCAATCTGCTCTATGATCGCGGGACGATTTTCGGCCTGAAGACCGGCGGCAATGTCGACTCGATCCTGTCATCCATGCCGCCGACGGTGAGGTGGCCGTAATAAACCTCACCCTGCGTGGCTGTATTGTTCATAAAGTTCCCGAGCCTTGCGGTAGATCGGGCCGGGTTGGAGATCTCGGGTGTCGATGCGGGTGACGGGCTGGACCTTGCCGTAATTGCCGGCGGAAAAAATCTCGTCCGCGCCAAGAAATTCGCGGTAGGTCAGGGCGGTCTGGTCGACGCGATGGCCCGATGCTTCGAGGAGCGAGATCGTCCGCTGGCGGGTGATCCCGTTCAGAAAGGTGCCGTTGGGGGCCGGTGTTCTGATGACGCCGTCCTTCACCATAAAGATATTGGCGGTGGCGAGCTCGGCGACATTGCCGAGCATGTCGGTGAGCAGGCAATTATCGAAGCCGCGCGCGCGGGCTTCGAGCAAAGCGCGGCCATTATTGGGATACAGGCATCCGGCTTTGGCATCGAGCGGCATGGTTTCGGGCGTCGGGCGGCGGAAGGGGGAGAGGGTGATCGCGGAGCCGATTTCGCCCGGCATCGGGGCCTCGTAGATCGAGAGCAACCAACGGGTCGAGTCGCCATCGGGCGCGACGACGCCGTTGCTGCCCATTTCGGGCCAATACATCGGGCGGAGATAGAGCGCGGCATGTGTGTCGAATTTGGCGATGCCTTCCCATGCGAGCTTGGTCCATTCCTCGACGCTCACGAGCGCCTTGAGGTGCATGGCCACGGCCGAGCGGTTGACGCGGGCGAAATGCAGATCGAGATCGGGGGCCACGCCGTCATAATAGCGGGCACCATCAAAAACGGACGAGCCGAGCCAGAAGGCGTGGCTTCGCGGCCCGAGAATGGGCGGGTTACCTTCGTGCCAGGTGCCGTCAAAAAATGTCCAGGTTGTCGACCACATATTCAGGTTTCCGTGATGAAAGCGGTTACGGGGAGGCTAGGCGGCCAATGCCGCCAGAATTCTGGCCCAAGAGCGGATTCCCTTGTGAAAACTGCGAACGTCGTATTTCTCATTGGGTGAATGGATGCGGTCATCATCGAGCGCAAAGCCGATGAGGAGAGAATCGAGACCGAGTGCGGTTTTGAATTCGCCGATGACGGGGATCGATCCGCCCGATCCGATCGTGACAGCAGCGACGCCCCATTCGTCTTTCAGGGCGGCTTTCGCGGCGACGAGATCGGGCATATCGAAGGGGAGGGTGATCGCTTTCGAGCCCTTGTGGCTGATGAAATCGGCGGTGCAATCGGCGGGAAGGCGCGCGCGGACATGGGCCTGGAATGCGTCGCGGATGGCATCGGGATCCTGCTGACCGACGAGACGGAACGAGATTTTGGCGGAGGCCTCGGCGGCGATGACGGTTTTTGCTCCGACGCCGGTGTAGCCGCCGATGATGCCATTGACGTCGCAGGTGGGGCGCGACTGGATCATTTCGATGACCATGCGGCCTTTTTCGCCTGCGGGAATATCGAGGCCGACGGGGCCGAGGAATTTTTCGGGCGACAGATCAAGCGAGCGCCATTCCTCAAGGATATGGGGCGGGGTCTCGGGAACGCCTTTGTAGAAATCGCGCAAGGTGACGCGGCCCTGGTCGTCATGCAGGTCGGCGATGATTTTGGCGAGCAGATTGACCGGATTGCGCGCCGCGCCGCCATAGACGCCGGAGTGCAGATCGAAATCGGCGCACTTGATAGTGACTTCCTCATAGACGATGCCGCGCAAGGTGGTGTTGATGCAGGGGGTTTGCTGGTCCCAAAGCCCGGTATCGCAGACAAGGGCGATATCGGCTTTCAATTCGGAGCCATGCGAGGCGAGAAAATCGCTGAGGCTTTGCGAGCCGTCCTCCTCCTCGCCCTCGATCAGGAAGGTGATCCCGATCGGCAGGGAGCCCGCAACCGATTTCCAGGCACGGCAGGCTTCGATAAAGGTCATGATCTGGCCTTTGTCATCGGACGAGCCGCGTGCGCGAATGGCTTTGCGGCCATCGGGCAGGGTGACGATGACGGGCGCGAAGGGCGGCGTTTCCCATTGGTCGAGCGGGTCGACGGGTTGCACGTCGTAATGGCCGTAGAACAGCGCGTGGCGGGCGCTGCTGCCTGCGACATTCGCGGTGACGATCGGGTGGCCCGCAGTGGGGTTGGACGTTGCGGAAATGCCCAGCGTGGCCAGTTCGCTCACGAGCCAGTCCGCGGCTTTCCGGCAATCGGCAGCGTGCTGCGGATCGGTCGAGATGGACGGGATTGCGAGAAAGCCGAACAGGCGGGCCATGGCGGCATCGACATCGGCGTCAATGCGGGCAAGAACGGCATCAAGATGCGACATCGGGGTATCCTTGAACGGGGTCATCGCCGCAGAGGGCTTCACCGTGTGTAGCGGAGTGCCGGGGCGCGTTCAACCCTTGGCAATGCCCTTGAGGATCGGAATTTGACTGACGAGAACGGCGAGCGCGCAGGAGATAACACGGCTTGCGACTGTATCGGCACGGCTTGTCAGGATGATAGGTACCCGCGCGCCCATGGCGATGCCAGCCGCCTCGGCATGGGCCATGAAGGAGAGGCTTTTGGCGAGGATATTGCCGGATTCGAGATCGGGGACGATGAGAATATTGGCGCGCCCGGCAACGGGCGAATTGATCTGTTTTTGGGAGACGGCGGCCTGATCGATCGCATTGTCGAAGGCGAGAGGCCCGTCGATGAGCGCGCCTGTGATCTGGCCGCGATCCGCCATTTTGCAGAGCGCCGCCGCGTCAAGAGTGGACTGGATGGCGGGGTTGATCATCTCGGTTGCGGACAGGATTGCGACACGCAGGTCAGTCCAGTGGAGCGCGGTGGCGAGATCAATCGCGTTCTGGACGATATCTGCTTTCTCCGCGAGCGTCGGCGCGATGTTGACGGCGGCGTCCGACACGATGAAGGGCTCGGCGCGGCCCGGCATGGCCATGACGAAGCAATGGCTGATCCGGCGCTCGGTCCGGATTCCTTGAATGCGATCAAGTGCGGGTTCGAGCAGTTCGTCGGTATGGAGACTGCCCTTCATCAAGGCGGCGGCTTTGCCCTGACGCACAAGGGCGATGGCGGCCTCGGCGGATGCGTGGCTATGGGGCGTGTCGACGAGCGGATAGGCGGAAACATCGACACCAGCCTCGGCGGCAGAATTGAGGATTTTGGCTTTTGGGCCGACCAGAACGGGGGTGATCAAAGCGCGCTTTTCAGCGTCCGCAATGGCCAGGAGGGTTGCCGTGTCACACGGGTGCACGATGGCGGTGACGACCGGAGGCAATGCCTTGCAGGCGGCAAGGAGTTTCTGAAAGGCGGGGTGGGGAATGTTTTGCTCTGTCATGATCTGCTCAGGCCACCGCGCCGGGGCGGGCGGAGACTTCCGCATGCCAGCGGAGCACATGGCTCAGATGTTCGGGAATGGTCAACCGCGCCCGCGCCATGAAATCGACCGCGCAGAGGGCGGTGATATCGGCGATAGTGAAGCGCGGACCGGCGACGAAGCGGTTACCTTCGAGGGCGTCGTTCAACAGATCGAGTGCTTTGAATACGCGCGGGCGGTTGGCGTCGGCCCATTCCGCGATTTGCGGGACTTCCATGGCGGCCATTCTCGGGTGGGTGTGCCGGAACACGGAAGCAACGAAGGTGAACAGGCCGAGTTCGATGCGCCGGTCCCACATTTCGATTTCGGCGCGTTCGAGCGGATCGGTGCCGAAGAGATTGGGGGCGGGATACAGCGATTCCAGATAGCGGCAGATCGCGGTCGACTCAGTGAGGACTTTACCATTCTCGAGCCGCAAAGCCGGTGTCCGCTGGAAGGGGTTCAGGGCGGTAAACTCTTCGGATTTTTGGGCGAGTTCTCCGAGGTCAATCATTTCGCGCGGGATGTCGATGCCCTTTTCCGCGAGAAAGATGCGGACCCTGCGGGGATTTGGCGCAACAGGACTATCATAGAGCAGCATAGGGGCGATCCTGATGTAAGCGAGCGATGCGGGGGCAGTCTGAACGTAGTTTATGCTAACCGCATCGTGAGTCCAATCTCTTGAATTTGAGGCTTTTTCAAAGCGTGGATTTAAGAGTCGATATGCAATCTGAAGATGTATTTTTTGGGTATTGCACATTATGACGTTGGCTACCGATTATTTCGGTCATCCCGAGAGGCTTGTCGAGACGTTGCGGAGGTGGCGGATCGCGTTGTTTCGCGGCGGTCGCTTGTCTGCCGCAAAGCATGATGGGCGGCTCGCGGAAGCTGTTGACGATATGCTGGTTCATCAGATTGCCAGCCGTTACAAGTATGCCCTGCCGGTGCTGGGAATGTTTCTTGTGTTTTCAGTTTTTGCGGCGGGATGGCGATTTGGTGAGCCGGTTCCGATGGGTGGCCTCCTTGTTTTTGGTTCGCTTGCCGTGCTGGCGACGGGAGTCTGGTCAGCCGGATTTTACTCCCGCTCGGAACGTTTAACGCAGTTCTGGCGATCCGGTTCCGATGGGTGGCCTCCTTGTTTTTGGTTCGCTTGCCGTGCTGGCGACGGGAGTCTGGTCAGCCGGATTTTACTCCCGCTCGGAACGTTTAACGCAGTTCTGGCGATCCGGTTTCATTGTATGTGCGTGCATTCAGGGTGCGGGGTGGGCGCTTCTTGCCGAAGAGATTGCGTCGGTTCTTTTTGTGGGGTCAATGCACATCGCCCAGATGATGACGGTGGCGCTCGCTCTACTGGCGATTGCGACGTCATTGCCGGTCAGGGCGGCGGTGCATGGCTTGATCTGGCCGATCTTCTGCGGGCAGGTTCTGAACGTGTTGATGGGTGCCGACGCCATAAACGGTGTTTCGAGTGTTTTCTCGCTGATGATGATGGCATTCACCCTTTTCGCCTGTGACCGCTTGGCCGTGATGATGAATGCCCGGCATTCCGACCGAATGGAAAAGGACGCGCTCATTCATGCGCTCGAAGAGGCCAAGCTCCATTCGGATGAAGCGCGGAAGCGTGCCGAAGATTTGAACCTGACGAAGTCGCGGTTTCTGGCGACGGTGAGCCACGAATTGCGCACACCTTTGAATGCAATTCTAGGATTTTCCGAGGTGATGAAGGATGAAATGCTGGGGCAGCATCAGGTGCCCTCTTATCGGGAGTATGCGAACGACATCCATCGCAGCGGGCAATTGCTGCTCGGCATTATTGACGAGGTTCTTGATCTCTCGAAAATCGAGGCGGGCCGTTATGATTTGCATGAATCGTTGATCACGCTTGAGGCGACGGTGACCGATTGTGCCCATTTGTTGCAGATGCGTGCGCACCAGCGTGATCTGTCGATCAGCCTCCAGATTTCGATGTCGTTACCGCCGCTTTATGCGGATGAGCGGGCTGTCCGGCAGATCACACTCAATTTGCTTTCCAATGCGATCAAATTCACACCGGCTGGCGGGGACATTCTGGTTCAGGTTGGCCAGACCGAGGCAGGTGGGCATTATATCTCGGTTTCTGACACCGGATACGGCATTCCGGCGAACGAGATTCCGTTGATACTGGAAAGTTTCGGACGAGGATCGCTGGCGATCAAGGCGGCGGAGCAGGGATCGGGCCTCGGGCTGCCGATTGTTCGCGGTCTGATCGATTTGCATCAGGGAGAATTTGCGATCCAGTCCCGCGAAGGCGAGGGCACACGCGTGATCGTCACCTTCCCGCCGGAGCGGGCCGGCAAGCGACATGAAATGCCCATTCCTGCGGTAATTACGCGCATTCCGGCGGAGGCCGCTTAGTCCTTGCGGTCGTCGACTTTGGCCTCGCCGAAGGTTGCCATGCCGTCATGGCAGGCGGCTGCCGCCTTGATCACGCCGATGGCCATGGCCGCACCGGAGCCTTCACCCAGCCGCATGCCGAGATCGAGGATCGGCTTTTTGCCGAGACGTTCGAGCACATCGCGGTGCGCGCCTTCGGCCGAGGCGTGACCTGCCATGCAATGATCGAGCGTGCGGGGATCAAGGGCGTGCAGAATGGCGGCGGCGGCAGTGGCGACATAGCCGTCGATCACGACCGGAATACGCTCCATGCGGGCGGCGAGAATAACGCCGGCCATGGCTGCGATTTCACGCCCGCCGAGACGCCGGAGCACTTCGAGCGGATCGTGCAAATGGTCTTTATGGAAGGCGAGCGCGGTTTCAACCGCTGCGATTTTGCGCTTCAGGCCCTCATCATCCACGCCCGTGCCGCGCCCGACCCAATGGGCGGTGTCGCCGCCGTAAAGAGCGGCATAGATGGCGGCTGAAATCGTGGTGTTGCCGATGCCCATTTCGCCGATGCCGACGAGATCATGCCCGCCGCCAATCGCTTCCATGCCGAAAGCCATGGTGGCGACGCAGGTTTTTTCGTCCATCGCCGCTTCCACGGTGATGTCGCCCGTAGGCAGTTCGAGCGCCAGATCATAGGCCTTGAAGCCGATATCGAAGGTTTTGCAAATCTGGTTGATCGCCGCGCCGCCCGCGCCGAAATTATCCAGCATTTGCTGGGTGACGCTCGCGGGATAGGGCGAGACGCCGCGCGCGGTAACGCCGTGATTGCCGGCAAACACGGTGACGAGCGGCCGCATAATGGCCGGACGCGCCTTGCGCTGCCAGGCGGCAAGCCATTCGACGATCTCCTCCAACCGGCCAAGACTGCCCGGCGGCTTGGTGAGAAACCTGTCCCGCGCGCGAACGGCCTCGACGGAAACAAGATCAGCCTCCGGCATCTCGGAAATGACGCGGCGGATATCGTCGAAGGGCTGGGCGGTGGTGGTCATCGGGGAACTCGTCAAAACGGATTACACAAGCGTGCGCCGTTAGACGCTGTGATGGGATTCGATGCAAGGGTGAAAGGGGATTTGGGGTGGGTGATTGCGAGGTTTGCAGTGAAAGCTTCAGACAACCTCGTGGGTTTTTAACCAGTCTTTTAGGGCGGCATCTATCCGTGTCTGCCAGCCGGTGCCACTTGACCGGAAGGTTTGAAGCACATCGGGCGACAAACGGATGGTGATCCGCTCTTTGGTGATCAGCGCCTTAGGCCGTCCCTTCAACTTGGTTTGAAGTGATTTTGGCAATGATGTGAACGGCTTGAACGCGGAGGGATCGACACCCGATAGATCGCCCACTTCACCGTCACTATCGATCAAGGGTTTGCGGGAATCCATGTTTCTTTCCTTCTCTGTTGTTGGCTTTTCGAAAGCTGATCACCCTAATGCCGCCCTCGATCTCGGCAAATACGAGAACGTGCAGGCGTTCATTCAGATAACCAAGCGCTATGTAACGCGGCTCGGGATAGTTTTTTCGATCGTCTTGCCAAAACTTAGCGGTTTCAAAATCAAAATCTCTAACCATCTCGAACGAAATGCCGCGCTCCAGCGCGTTTTTATCGCTCTTGGCGGGATCATAGCTGTAGATCATCGTGCTTTATTGTATGCACAAAATCGTTGGACATGTCAATTCAGTGTTCAGGGAACTACTGGAAAATATCAGCCCCTCAAAACCCCACATCCAGCCGCTCCACCCCATGAAAATGATAGGCGTCGCGGTAGACCGGTTTCCCCGCTAGCTGCAAACGAGGCAACCGCTCGAACAACACTTTCAAGGCCACGCGCATTTCGAGACGTGCCAGCGGGGCGCCGATGCAGAAATGGATGCCGCCGCCGAAGCTGGTATGGGCGTTGAGGGGGCGGGCCGGGTCGAGTGTGTCGGGGTGTTCGAAGCGGGTCGGGTCGCGGTTTGCGGCGCCGAGCATCAGGCCGACGACATCGCCCTTTTTCAGGGTAACGCCGCGAAAGTCGAGATTTTCAAGCGCGTAGCGGGTGAACATGTGGAGGGGCGCGTCGAAACGCAGCACTTCTTCGATAAGGCCTTCGGCGCGGGCGGGGTCATTCAGGCAGGCGCGGGCGTCGATCTTGTGTTCGAGAATGGCTTTGACGGCATTGCCGATGGCGTGGACGGTGGCTTCGTGGCCGGCATTGAGGACGAGAATGCAGGTCGAGACCAATTCGTCTTCCGAGAGGCGCTTGCCCTCTGTCTCCGCCGCAATCAGATGGCTGATGAGATCGTCGGCCGGTGCTTTCCGCCGCTCCGCGATATAGCGGCGCAGGAAGTGCACAAAATCCTGCGTGGCGGCGACGGCGGCGGTTTCGATCTCGCGGCTGCGACCGAACTGGTACATCGCGACCATTTTATGCGACCAGTCGAGCAGTTGCGGGGCAATGGCGGCCGGGACGCCGAGTAATTCCGCGATGAGAATGACGGGAATGGGCGTGGCGAAGGCCTCGATGAGTTCGACGGTTCCGGCACGCTCGAAGCCGTCGATCAGCTCATGCGCCAGCGCTTCGATGCGGGGGGCCAGCCGGTCGACCTGCCGCGAGACGAAAGCGCGGTTGATCAGGGTTCGCAGCCGTGTGTGATCTGGCGGCTCCAATTCGAGCAAAGAGTGCTGTTCGACATCATAGAACGGTTTGACATGCTCGGCGGGCGCGGGCCAGCCAAGCTCCTCGCGGGTTGCGCGATGCAGGATCTGGCGGCCGAAGCGCTTGTCGCGGAAGAGCGCGCTGACATCCTCGTGACGCGAGAAGCACCAGAAGCCGTATTGCTGCCAGAAGAAGACGGGGCTTTTTTCGCGGATTGCGTGATAGGCGGGATAGGGATTGTTGTAGAAGTCCGGATCACGGGGATCGGGCGTGACGGGGGCGGCAGATGTTGGGTTTGACACGCGCATCGTTTCCTCAAGCGGCAGACAGGCCAGATGAGCCCGCCTCGGGATGATTTTCAAGGGCGAAGTGGGTTCTCGGGGTGTATCATGGCGTTGTCGATGCTTTTGTGTTTGTGTGTTTCAGGATATTGGGGCGGTGCCGGTGGGTGATCAGGCTTTCGGGAAGGGTGTTCGAGACATGCGGAATTTCATGCAACGGGCCGTTTCGGGGTGCGGGCGATGACCAATCCGGTTGCGCGGCATGTATCGCTGCTGTTTGACGCGATCCGGTTTTATTCGCGCATTCCGGTTCCCGCCCTGCCGTGGGAGGTTGATCCGCATGCTGTGCCGGATTTCCGGATTTTGCCGCGTATGCTGCCTTTGGCCGCTCTTTTGATTGCGGTGCCTTCGGCGCTGGTGCTTGCTGCGGGGAGTGCAGCGGGGTTGCCGCCTTATGTTGCGGCGGCGCTTGGCGTCACAGCGGGGTTGCTCGCAACCGGCGCGATGCACGAGGACGGATTGGCCGATACGGTTGACGGGTTTGGCGGCGGTCACACGGTCGAACGCCGGCTCGAAATCATGGCGGATAGCCGCACGGGCGCTTACGGCGTTGCGGCCCTCGTTATGATGCTTGTGATCCGGACTTTGGTGCTGGGCGAGATGATCGGCGCATTTGGCGGTCTTGCAGCGGTTTTGTCACTATTGGCGTCGGCGATCTTGTCGCGCGTTCTGGGGCTTATGCCGCTTGTTCTATTGCCGCCGGCGCGACCGGGCGGGCGTTCGGCAAGCGTCGGCAAGCCCTCATTCGGGAGCATGGTGATTGCGGTGCTGGGGGCGCTGGCACTCAGTACGGTGCTGCTTTTCTTCGGCCATTATTCGCCGTTAGGAATTGGCCTTGCGGTGTCGGCAAGCATCGTCTCGGTCGTGCCACTGCTGCTACTGTCGAAACGTCTGATCGGCGGGCAGACAGGAGACGTCGCAGGCGCCACACAACAGGTCGCGGATGGTGTGATGCTGGTTGCGCTGCTTGTGCGATAGAGATGTCCGGTTTTTCGAAAAGAGTTTCCAAGCGATGGCGATTTCCACTCCCTGCATCAAGATTTGCGTGATTGATCGCGTTACCGGTTATTGCATCGGGTGCGGGCGGACGGGCATGGAAATCGCAAGCTGGTCGACCTTGCAGGAACCGGAGCGGCAGGCGACGATGGCCTTGCTCGGGGAGCGGATGAAATCCATGTCGAGCCGTGCGGCGCGTGGCGGCAGAACGCTGGTCAGGCGGCGAGGCTCCACAGGAAACGCACGATAACGGCCAGCAGAAACAGGCCGAAGGCTTTCTCAAGTTTCTTTTTCGACAAGCGATGCGCCAGATTGACGCCGATTGGTGCCATCAGAACGCTTGTCGGGATGAACAAAGCGACGCCGATCAGCGAGACATAGCCGAACGAGAAGGGCGGGAGGATTTCCATTTTCGGCCAACCGGCAAAGACATAGCCGAGCGCGCCGGGAATGGAAATCAACACACCGAGGCCGGACGAGGTTGCGACCGCCTGATGGATCGGGCGACGGTAAAGCATCATGAACACGTTGCAGAGTTGCCCGCCGCCAATACCCATCAGCGAGGAGAGAAAGCCGATCATTCCGCCATAGAGGCGCATGAGAAATCCGGTCGGCATATCGCCCTTCAGGGCCCAGCTGTCCCGGGCGAAGAGGAGCCGGAAACTGCTGAAGACGGCGATGGTGACAAACATGACCTTGAACAGCATTGGCGGCGCAAACCGCGCTACCAGCGTGCCGAGAATGACGCCTGAAATGACGGGGAGTGCCCATGTTTTCAGGAGAGCCAGATCGACCGCGCCTTTCGCGTAATGCGCCTTGAAGGACCGGATCGATGTCGGGATGATGATGGCCAGCGAGGTGCCGATGGCGAGCGGCATTCGGACGGCTTCATCCGTGCCGACGACGCGGAACAATTCGTACAATATTGGTACAATAATAATGCCGCCGCCAACGCCGAATACGCCTGCGAGAAGGCCTGTCGCGCCGCCTGCAATGAGAAGGCCGATGGCGAGAAGCAGGAGTTCCCCGGTGGGGATCGAACCAAGCATGAAGGGCCTTTATCTGGATACCGGAGGGCGTGAGGGGAATGAAGAGGTCACGCGGCGGCCATGGCGCCGCGGTGGACGAGGGTGACGGCTTCACGCAGCACGGACAGACCGGCGGAGCGCTTGACGCCTTCGGTGGCGAGGTGACGGCGGAAGGCGCGTGCTCCGGATCGGCCCGTGAACAGGCCGAGCAGATGGCGTGTCATGGCGTGTAGCGGCGTGCCCTCGGCAAGGCGCGCCTCGGCATAGGGATAAAAGTGTTCGAGCGCTTCCCACGCATCGTTGACGGGAGCGGGTTCACCGTAGAGTTCGGGATCAATCGCGAGCAGCATTTCGGGCTCGTGATAGGCGGTGCGCCCGACCATGACGCTATCGACGTGCGCGAGGTGGCGGGTGATTTCTGCGAGCGAGACGATACCGCCATTGATCGCGACCGGATATAGAGGCAGGCGCTTTTTGAGGCGGTGGACGCGATCATACTCAAGCGGCGGAATGTCGCGGTTTTCTTTCGGGGAGAGCCCCTTGAGCCACGCTTTGCGGGCATGGACGATCACGCCATCGCATCCGGCGGCGATCACCGCATCCACGAGCTGATCGAGAGCGGTTTCGGGATCTTGATCATCGACACCGAGGCGGCATTTGACGGTGACGGGCAGGGGAGTGGCGGCTTTGAGCGCGGAAACGCAGTCGGCCACAAGCGCGGGCTCGCGCATCAGGCAGGCACCGAAGCGGCCTTCCTGCACGCGGTCCGACGGGCAACCGACATTGAGATTAATCTCGCAATAGCCAAAATCCGCGGCAATTCGGGCCGATTGCGCGAGTTCAGCGGGGTTTGAGCCGCCAAGTTGCACGGCGACGGGATGCTCGCGCGCATCGAAGCCGAGCAATCGCTCGCGGTCGCCGTGGAGGATCGCGGCGCTGGTGACCATCTCGGTATAGAGCAAGGCGCGGCGCGTGAGAATGCGATGGAAGAACCGGCAATGACGGTCCGTCCAGTCCATCATCGGGGCGATGGAGAATTTCGGCATGACAGGATTTTGTCTTGTTTCGGTCACCAGGGGGGTCTGTCTATCTCTCGTGCGGCGGATGATCCAAGTCGGGAAGGGTCCGTTGATGACCCGATTTTAACGGTGCGGGCAGAGTTTGTACATTACAACCTTTCAAAAGTGCGGTTGAAGTCGGGAGGCGGATTTGGTAGACGGGTGCAGCGCAAAATTCAGTCAATGCGATCAATGCAAGGGGTTCCGGAACATTGGGAAAATCCAGCGTGTCCGTATCCCGAGCATCCAGAATGCGGATGACCGCGCAGGTCAATCAACCAGCCATGATCGGAGAGAAAAATGAGCGGAAATAAGGGCGAAAGCGCCGGCCAGTGCCCGGTCAATCACAGCGCCATGAAGCAAACGACATCCGGTGCCCGGACAAATCGTGACTGGTGGCCGAACCAACTCAATCTGAAAATTCTCCATCAGCATTCTGCGCTCTCCAATCCGATGGGCGAGTCGTTCGACTATTCCAAGGAATTCAAGAAGCTCGATCTCGAGGCCTTGAAGAAAGACCTTTACGCGCTGATGACAACATCGCAGGACTGGTGGCCGGCAGATTACGGCCATTATGGGCCGTTTTTCATCCGGTTGGCGTGGCACAGTGCGGGCACCTATCGCACCGGTGACGGACGCGGCGGGGCCGGTGCTGGCTCGCAGCGTTTCGCGCCGCTAAATAGCTGGCCGGATAATGGCAATCTTGATAAAGCGCGCCGGTTGCTCTGGCCGATCAAGCAGAAATACGGCAATACGCTCTCATGGGCCGATCTGATGATTTTTGTCGGCAATTGCGCGCTTGAGTCGATGGGTTTCAAGCCGTTCGGCTTTGCCGGTGGTCGTGCCGATGTGTGGGAGCCCGAGGAAGATATTTATTGGGGCGCCGAGGGCAAATGGCTCGAGGACAAGCGCTATAGCGGTGATCGAGACCTCGAAAACCCGCTCGCTGCCGTGCAGATGGGCCTGATTTACGTCAATCCGGAAGGGCCGAACGGCAAGCCTGATCCGCTCGCGGCTGCAAAAGATATCCGTGAGACATTTGCGCGCATGGCGATGAATGACGAAGAGACGATTGCGTTGATTGCCGGTGGTCATACCTTCGGCAAGGCGCATGGTGCGGCTGACCCGTCGAAATATGTCGGTCCGGAGCCGGAAGGCGCGAGTATCGAGGAGCAGGGCCTCGGCTGGAAGAACAGCTATCGGTCGGGCAAGGGCGTCGACACGATCACCAGCGGGCTGGAAGGCGCGTGGACGACCAATCCGGCAAAATGGGACAATAACTACTTCGATAATCTGTTCAACTATGAGTGGGAACTCACCAAGAGCCCCGCAGGTGCGTGGCAGTGGACGCCGAAAAATGGTGCAGGCAAAGATACGGTGCCGGATGCGCATGATCCGAAGGTCAAGCATGCGCCGATGATGTTCACGACCGATCTGGCCTTGAGGATGGATCCGGTCTACGGGCCGATCTCGAAGCGGTTCCATGAAAATCCGCAGCAGTTCGCGGAAGCCTTTGCGAAGGCCTGGTACAAGTTGACGCATCGTGACATGGGCCCGATCACGCGGTGCCTCGGCTCGTTGGTTCCCGAAGCGCAATTGTGGCAGGATCCGGTGCCGGCATTGACGCACAAAGTTGTCGACGCGAAGGACATTGCCGATCTGAAAGCCAAAATCGTCGCATCCGGGCTATCGGTTTCCGATCTCGTCACGACGGCTTGGGCGTCGGCTTCCACGTTCCGCGGTTCGGACAAGCGCGGCGGTGCCAATGGTGCCCGTATCCGTCTGGCTCCGCAGAAGGATTGGGCGGTGAACCAGCCTGCGCATCTCGCAAAGGTGATTGCGACGCTCGAAGGCATCCAGAAGGCGTTCAACGCGGCGCAATCGGGCGGCAAAGCGGTATCGCTTGCCGATCTGATCGTGCTCGGCGGTTCCGCCGGCATCGAACAGGCGGCGAAAAAGGCCGGACACGCCGTGGAGATTCCTTTCACGCCGGGCCGGACCGATGCGACGCAGGAACATACCGATGTCGAGAGCTTCGCTGTTCTTGAGCCGATCGCTGACGGGTTCCGCAATTACCTCAAGACAGAATATACGGTTTCGGCTGAGGAATTGCTTGTCGACAAGGCGCAGCTTTTGACCCTGACGGCACCGGAAATGACGGTTCTGGTGGGTGGTATGCGGGTTCTGAATACGAATGTCGGGAAAGCCCAGCATGGCGTGTTCACGAAACAACCGGAAACGCTCACCAACGACTTCTTCGTCAATCTGCTCGATATGAACACCACCTGGAAAGCTTCGGTGACTGCCAAGGGCGTGTTCGAGGGGCACGATGTGAAGACAGGGGCCTTGAAATGGACCGGCACACGCGTCGATCTGGTTTTTGGCTCAAATTCGCAATTGCGTGCGCTGGCTGAAGTCTATGGCTCAAGCGACGGCAAGGCGAAGTTCGTGCATGATTTCGTGGCGGCGTGGACAAAAGTGATGAATGCGGACCGGTTCGATCTGAACTGATCCATTAAACAATATTTCGGGCGCGGCTGATTTCGTGCTGCGCCCGGAATGGACTATTGCTGGTTTGGCCAGTAGGTGCCCTCGAGCACTGGCGCCCCCTCGCACAGGACGAGGCCGCGTTCGACCATATCTTCAAGCTGGGCAAAGACGGAGAGCGCTGCCGCGGGCTTTAATCCGGGCGCGAGCTTCGTGTAAACACGTGTGACGATTTCCGGAATTGTCCGGTCGCCGGCTTTCAGCCGATCAAGGACCGACGCTTCCCGCTGTCGGCGATGCTGGATGAGGCCGCGAACAAAACGCTGCGGATCGATGACGGGATTGCCGTGACCGGGCCAGTACACCGTCTCGCTACGTCCGAGCAATTTCTGCAAAGAGCGCATATAATCCCCCATCGAGCCATCGGGCGGCGCGACGATGCTGGTGGACCACGCCATGACGTGATCGCCGGAAAACAAGGCCGCTTCCCCGGCCAGCGCGAAGCTTACATGGTTGGCTGCGTGCCCCGGCGTGTCGAGAGCTGTGAGTGTCCAGTCGGGTCCGGTAATCGTATCTCCGTCGACAAGCATATGATCAGGGGCGTAGTCCTGATCCGACGAGGCGTCGAGCGGATTGATCTCGCCAAGATTGAGGGGGCGGGCTGATCTGTGTGCCGAGCAACCGACAATCAGGGCGCCTGTGAGTTCCGCAAGCGGGCGGGCAAGCGGTGAGTGATCACGATGAGTATGCGTCACAAAAATATGGCTCACCGTCGCGCTGCCAATAGCTGCGAGCAGGGTCGCCAGATGGCGCTCATCATCCGGGCCGGGATCAATAATGGCGAGTGTCTTTGTGCCGACGAGATAGGAGCAGGTGCCGGTGAAGGTGAAGGGGCCGCCATTCGGCGCGATGATACGCCTGACCGTGGGCCGGAGCCATTCGGCACCGGTCGCGGAAAGTGGCTCCGAGCGGTCGAAGGAAAGCGTGTCTGACATGGCGTCCTTATGGGTTTTTCAGGCAGGTTTGTCGAGGCTTATCCAGTGGCGGAGACACACGGAAAGAATCTTTGGGCATAGGGGGAACCAAGTACGGCATTTGGCGTTTTACTTAGCGAAATATACGGAGCATGCCTGTGAACGCGATCTCATCCAAGTCGACTTTTCAAGTGTCGCAACATGATGATGGAGCAGGCAAAGGTGAAAAAGGGTTCACCGCCAAGTGCTTTATGATGGGGGGGGTGGCAGTCGCCGCCTTTGCGCTGCTCATCATTGCTTTTTTACTCTCGGGCCAGCTTGATCGCGTGCAGGCGGAGATGGACGGGTTACAGGAATTCGAAGCAGCCCGGTCAGAGACGGTGGTCAGACTTTTCGAATTTGATTCTGCCGCGCATCAGGCGCTCCATGGACCTGACGTCAATGATCTGCATACTGTTATTTCTTTTTTTGACGATTATTTGACGAGCCTCGCGAGCCTGTCCCAGCTTCGTCTCTTCGGTGGCCAGGAAGAGCGTCTTGACAACATACGGCGTCTTTCAGCCGAGTTTCGAAGTGTGATGCATGCACTTGCCCATGAGAATGCGGGCAGAAATATTACCGAGAAACGATATCTTGACGTCCTGAAGACGACGCCGATGATCGATGCACTGACCGAACTTGGCACATACAACGCTTCCTTGATTACCGAACGGACGGCGGTTCAGGACACGATCCGAACGATCAATTATGTCTTGATCGGATTGTCGGTGTTTGTTGCTGCATCGGCCGGACTGGTGATGTTGCTGTGCATGCGGCGGCGGTTGGCGACAACAAAGCGTGAGCAGGAAGAATTGCTCCAATCGAACCAGTTGCTCAACAGGGAAATCGAGAAGAAGGCAGCCGATCTCAATCGTGTTCAAGTCCTGTTCGATGCCTCGCTCGGTGTCACGAGCGTGACCATGTTCATGCAGGATCGCGAACTTGTCTACTCCTGGGTTCACGGATCGGTGCCCGGCTTTCTGGCGACCAGCGATGTCGGACGCTCGGATTATGACCTGATACCAGGTCCCAATCAGGAGATTTTGATTGCAGCCAAACTAGAGGTCATCGCAACGGGCAAAAGCATTTCGTTCGAGTCCAACCTGGAGGAGGATGGCGTGAGGAAGACCTATTGGGTCAATCTTGATCCGCTGATTCAAGACCGGGCAATTATCGGGATTGTCGGTGTGATGAAGGATATCACCGAGCGTCGCCGCCGTGAGGATGAAACGCAGGCCTTGCTGCAGGAATTGGTGCATCGCGCGCAGAATTTGCTCGGTGTGGTGCTGTCCATGGCGAAGCTCAGCGCCCGCTCCTCAACCTCACTTGAGGCGTTCAGCGAACGGTTTTCGGGCCGGATCTCGTCAATGGCGCGCAGCTTCGAGGTTCTCGTTGACCATGATTGGCAGGGTGCCCCGATCCGGGCGTTGCTGGACAAGAGCCTTGCCACG
>Ga0209358_10001029_pt1 | contig 22975 bp, 21 predicted proteins | sample LauGreFa1BDMLBSN_2_FD_187574 | JGI IMG/M metagenome (GOLD analysis project Ga0209358, IMG submission 187574) | Freshwater lake microbial communities from Lake Michigan, USA - Fa13.BD.MLB.SN (SPAdes) (version 2) | ecosystem: Environmental > Aquatic > Freshwater > Lake | place: Lake Michigan, USA...
AAATATCTTAAAATGAATTCTTGAATGACGCATAGTTGCGCATCTCCAATTGCTTGACTGATTACATTACCGTCTGCGTCTTTTTTAGCTTTTGTAGTTTCGTTTGTATATCTAGTTTCACCTATAATATCGTTTATTTTTTTCATGGTTTTATCTTTTCCAGCTTGATTACATCTTGCGCCTGTATCGCGTGTTGAGCTCATATCCTTTGTCTTAAAAACAAGGAATTTATTATTTCTTTCATACCCGATAAATCCAATAATTTTATTGTATTCTTTAACATCAAAAGATAACTCACTCTTGGCTTCCTTAGAGGTTGCTATTTCTCTCTGGTCTTCTGGTCCTGCTTCTATCCATTTGTTATTATTATCTAAAATTACTATTACTCTTTTACCAATGTTATACATAACAATAGCTCGTAGGTCTTTTGTGACAATGCTTATTTTATCAAAATATTGCTTTGCGATATCCTCAAGTGAATTTTTTGTAATTTTATCTAAAGAATATAAATAATTCATTAAATTCAATTTGTCGTGATATAATAATGATTCAATCATATGGGCTACTAAAAACCCGATTAAATATTTTGTTGACTCTGGATAGTCTTTCGACATTTTTTTCATGACAATACCACAATGTTTATACCAATTATCATCAGCTCTTGGAACCTTGGACTGTTTAGAAAAATCGTTTGTAATATCAAAGTTAACTTGTAGTTCATCTAAAACCTTTTTACCGGCATGATTTTCTGGACTAATGGGATTATCGTCTATAACATCTACCGCATCTACAATATCTATATTTCTTTTGTCTATAACAGGTTTCACAATATTTTGATTTAACTCAAAATTAATCATACTATGTTTATAATCTAATGGAACTGACCTATCAAAAATAGAAATATGTTTATCTTTTAACTCAATCGGTTGAAATAAATAATATTCATCAATGTTAATTAACCTTCCGTTTCTACCATATTTGTCAACAATAAATTCATTATTATCCTCAATTAACTGTGTTAAAGCAGCATAAATCTGAACATATGGGTATTCTTTTGGTGTTCGTATCGCAGATATTAAAACTTTTTTTTTGTAGAAAAAACTTTCTTTCATAAGCATGCGAATTCTTTGTAAAATTTTTTCAGAGTTTGCAAATATAAAATTTTCGTTGTATGAATCTTCATTTAAGTTTTGGTCGTTTATATCCTTATTTGGTCTACAAGAATACTTACATGTTGCCATATAATCGCAAGCCGGCGAAAACGGAGCGTCTCCTATCTTAAAGTTTTTCAAAACAAGTCCGTTTGATAGTTCTTGCGTTATCGGCTCTTTCAAACTAGCAGACATTATTTCTTGGGTGAAGTTTGTCTGGTCGTGGTTAATAATACAGTCTACGGCTGTTTCTTTTAGTACTCTGGTTACATTACCAATTTGAACTGCTTTAAATTCAGCTACCCGATACACATACAAATCTGCGGCTTCTTCTTTATTTTCGTTCTCTAAAATCGTACCATACATAAAAATTTCTACGTTTCTTTTTTCAAATGGTAAATCTTTATGACTAAAATTACGAACAGCACGTCCAATAATTTGCTCCAAACGATTCATATTATACCACGGTTCTAGTATATGGACTTGACGAATAAATTTTAAATCAATCCCTTCCGAGCCTGCTTTTGAAATTAAAACAACCTTAATTTTGTTGCCGTCTTTATTGTCTTCAGTTGTTAATCCCTTTACTTCGAAATCATTATCAGGCGACAATCTAGTATCACCTGTAATCATTGAATAACGAGCAGGCATAAAATTTTTCTTATCTGTTGGCGGTTTCATTGTTAAAACATCGACAACCTCACACGGTTTATTCTTAAATAGTGGTTTCGGGTTTTTTCCATATCTTATAAAGCCCATTTCTTCTAACGCAAGTGCCATGGGAATTAAACCGCCGTCAATATATTGCGAATAAATTAAAATTATTCCTTGTGAAACTTCTTTTGTTTTAGGGTTTAAAATATTATCTAAAATACATTTTATTTTTGAACTATACGTTCCAATATTTTCTTGAGAGAAGATCTTACCATAATTGTCAATTGTTGATTTTTTATACTCAAAATTACCCTTCGATGGCGGCGATTTTTCATCTACATAATTCATCATTCTGTCTAATCCTGTTTTACCAGTTAGTTGATGAGGGTCAATTGAAAATATATTATTTGTGGTAGGAGTATGTTCCCCGCCAATAGTAGGATTTTTTTGATATGATACTGTAGTTGTTGGTTCGTTTTCTTCGCTTTCTTCGCTTTCTTCACTATTAACTGGTCCGACTGTTTCGTTTTCATTTTCATTTTCGGCCATTGGGGAAGTTGAAGAATCTTGTGAGGAATCTTGGGAAAGTTCTTCGGAAAAGGTTTCTTTTGGTATATCTTCGAGAATTTTTTTAAGCCCTTGAATTGGATATGAAATAATTAATGATTCTAATGGCGTTTGTAATAACGTATATCCAAAAGATTCCATGTTTTCAAAATTAGGCATATCTTTTACAACACCTGTTTTCGTTGTTGTTGAAAATTTTTTGTTTCTCAAATTATAAATAATATACTTGTAAGCACAAAATTGACACTTACCGCATGTTTTACAGTTTCCAATAGTATTTAAATATAAGCTTAGTATTCTTTTTTTATCATCGTTTTTAATTTTTTTCAAATTCATTTGATATGATGGATACTTTATATATGGAAAGGTGTGTTCTTTTGCGAAATCATTTGGGTAAATACGATAAGGAAATGTATATGGATTTTCACCTCTAACAAATGAAACATATCCTGTTGCTTTTCTTATTAATATCTCTTCTCCATTTTTCTTAAAATCCCCATTTTTCTCAAATATGTCTCGGGATTCGATTCTACCACGTCTATCGTTTGTATTCATCAAATTCAATAGCCAAATTATTTCTTTATAAGTGTTGTACATCGGTGTAGCAGATAAAAGTAAAAAACGCATGTTTTCCGCGGCTTTTACAAGCAATTCCAGATTTATTGCTACTTTTTTATTTTCATTATCATCTGTTTTACGAATATTATGAACCTCATCAATAACTAGTAGTCTATTATCAAACTCACTTCGTAACCGTCTTATAATTCTAGCATTTAATGTTATTTTGATATCCTTTAACATTTGAATTTTTGTTTTCTCTCCGACCTTCTTCTTTTTTTCTAATTTCTGTTTTTCTATTTGAACTTCCTCATCATAGTTCATGGTTTTAATAATATAATTCGCAAACTGACCGTAACCTAGAAATATATAATATGTATTTATCAAGTTTTTAATTTGGCTTATAACTTTCTCTTTTGGTAATCCTTTCATATTCATTGGATTAATTTCTTGAAGTAATTTATTTCCGGTACATGCTCTAATATTCCAGATACCGTCAATCTGTTTTAATTTTCTTTCATCAAATAATTGTAATTTAAAGTTATCTTGAACGTTTTCAGACGCAACAATAATTATTCTTTTTGTTATTCCCATTTGTTTCATATAATCACGCATTTCTTCGCATACTCCTATTGCGCTACACGTTTTTCCACTACCTAATCCGTGGTAAAGTAATAAGCTATTATAAGGAGTTTGAAACGACATAAAGTTTTTCACAAATGCTTGATGGGGTTGTAATTCAAAGTCTGCTTTCGCTAAAATATCCGCCTGTTCTTTTATATCCTTATAAATAGTTCCGTCATATTTTGTATCGTTAAACTCTTTTTTTTCTGCTATTTTAATGTTAAAATTTTTATCACTTAAATTTGGGTATAAATATGGGTCTGTTTCCGGGTGAGCGGTAAGATACTCTTCCTCCAGGAGTTCTCTCTTCAACAAAAATTTATTACATTCATTTGAGTAAAAAGTTTCATTGTTACAATCGAGTTTGCTAAATTGTAGTTTAAGTTCCTCTTTTGTTATTGGTATCTTTAATTCAGAGCTATTTTTGTCAGAACGGGTGGTTTCAATTATTTTAGATGAGGACTCTGGAGTTGAAGTTGAAGATGATGACGAGGACGAGGACGAAGACGAAGACGCAGGGGTTGAAGATGTTGAAGATGATGAACTACTGGAATCTGTGGAACTAGATATCTTTTCTGGTTCGGTACTAGATTTTGTCGGATCAACTGAAGACGTAGAAGATTCGACAATTAGTAATTTCTTTTTTTGTGGAATACCAGACATAATACTTATATATTAAGAATATAATCTATATTCTTGTAACACTTTATTTATATTTGTAATTAATCTCATTTTTTCTAAATTGTATGGTCTTATTGATTCTAAACAGTTATCGATTGTTTTCCATTCTATTTTGCTAACCTCTGTTATTTGAAAATTATCAAGATTTTCTTCGGTATCGTTCATATATGCTAAAAAATATTTATGTTTATATGATTTGTGATTTGTTCCAATAAAAATCTCCTCAAATGGTAATATATTTTCAACAACCGTTATTTTTTCTTTGGAAATTCCGGTTTCTTCCTCAAATTCTCTTAACGCGCAATCTAAATCTTTTTCTTTGTGATTTCTTCTACCTTTTGGAAATTCCCACTCTGTTTCATTCCATTTAGTCGGGCTGTTTTCAACAATAGTCCGCAATGTAATATTAACATTGTTTATGATAACTCCATTTCTAATAGTTTCCATTTTTTTTGATGAAGATACCTCCTCATTTTTATACTGTATATTGCTCGAATTTCCCCACATATTTAACCATAAATCGTCAAATGAGTTTGTTAGTATTTCATGCTTTTCAACAAGAGACATTTCATTTACTATATTTTGAACCTGAAAAATATTATAGGGCGAATATTTACCTCGTATAAAATCTATAAATCCAAAACTATCTTTACGGCGAATCATAAGAAATTGTAATCCTTTTGAACTTGACCTGAACAAAACTATACCATAGCTTGTAATTGGTAATTTACATTGATGAAACGAATGACCTTGTTTACCACAATTATTACATAAATTTGTATTTTTAATCATTACACTAATATAAAATATATTTTATATTTAAATGATAATCTATGTTTATTTTAAATAAGTAATATATATATATATATATGTCACGTTTATTTAACTTGGGACTCAACCAAAAACATTTTGGCGGTAACAACAAAATAGCAAACGTTTCAATCAATTTAGGTAATACTAAAGGGAGAGGTTCTTCTACACGAATGTTTGTTTACTGCAGACAACATTCGGTAAATTCTTCAGACTGTATTTCACAGTTTATAACACAATTAAGATAGTTTAATACTTAATATTTTTTTAAAACAAATATTAATGACTGTTTATCTTGACCCAAAAGTATGGGGGCCACATTATTGGTTTTTTTTACATACTGTCGCAATGACATACCCACACCATCCCAACACAGTAACTAAAAAAAAGTATTATGAATTTATTCAAAACCTGCCGTTGTTTCTCCCCGTCCAGGAAATCTCTAGCGAATTTAGTAAGTTAATAGATAAATATCCAATAACTCCATATTTAGATAATAGAGATTCGTTTATTCGATGGACTCATTTTATTCATAATAAAATAAATCAAAAATTAGAAAAACCACAAATTTCTTTAAAAGAATTCTACGTAAAATATTATGATGAATATAAATCTGATAATGTTAAAGCGGGAGAATATTATAAATTGAAAGAAAAGTTGGTTTATTCTTTAATTATAGTGACAATTGTAGGCTCTATCTATTATTTATATGATAAATAATTGTGTATGTATTATATATCTAGACAATGTTTAAAAAAAAAGGAGGAAAAGTAATAGCATCCGGAGGGTTTGGATGTGTATTTAGTCCAGCTCTAAAGTGCGAAGGCTCAAGTAAAAGAGCAGATAATAGTATTACTAAATTAATGATAGAAAGACATGCAAAAGATGAGTATGATGAAATCACTAGTATTAAAGAAAATCTTAAGGATATTCCAAATTATAAAGATTATTTTTTAGTATCAGATTTAACTCTCTGTAAACCAGCAAAATTGGAAAAGGCGGATTTAAAAAGTTTTAAAAAGAAATGCACTGCGTTACCTAAAGACAAAATAACAAAAGATAATATTAATGATTCTCTCAACAAAGTACTAGCATTAACTATGCCAAATGGCGGTATACCAGTAGATGATTATATTTACGATGATGGCTCATTTACAAAATTATTAAATACAAATAATGCGTTAATAAAGCTTTTACAAAACGGAATTATTCCCATGAATGAAAAAAATATATATCATTGCGATATAAAAGATTCCAATATTTTGATACTCGAAAATAATAATGAACTGTTAGCTCGACTAATAGATTGGGGCCTTACAACCCAATATGTTCCAAATCAAGACTCCCCTTTCCCAAGAACGTGGCGTAACCGCCCCCTTCAATTTAACGTGCCGTTTTCGGTAATACTTTTTTCAGACTCGTTCGTTGAAAAATATACTGCCTATATTTTGGATGATGGTAAAATAGACGAAGACAGTTTGAGACCATTTGTTATAGATTATATTCATTATTGGATGAAAGAGAGAGGTGCGGGACATTATAGGTTTATCAATCAAATAATGGGTATTTTATTTAGTAGAGAACTTACAAGTGTAAATGATTCGGATAAAATCACCTTTATTGAAAATGACTTCACAATGCCATATATAACAAATTATTTAATTGATGTATTAATTCATTTTACAAGGTTTAGAGAGAATGGTTCATTAAACATGCGTATATATCTCGACACCGTTTTTATAAAAATAGTAGATATTTGGGGATTTGTCGCCACATATTTTCCAATGTTAGAATTTTTTAATGAGAACTATGATAATTTAACAGAAGAACAAGAAAAAATGTTTGAATTAATAAAGGGATTATTTATAAAATATCTTTATTCTCCAAGAATAAAACCAATTGTCAAGAACGAATTAGTCAAAGATTTAAAAACATTAAGTAAGCTGTTTTCAAATGAAATAGGTAATGTAACGGCCAAAGGTATAAAACCCAACCCAACAAAAACAAGAAAAAATAGGATAACAAAAATTAACCACAACGCTCGTTCAAGACTACGTTTTAAAAAAGCGATAAAACCAAAATCAAAAACAAAAAAAAAATTGTTTATGTTATCCACAAAATTGAAAACAATAGAAAATAAATAAAATATTTAACAAATATATAATAATGCGAAACGATTTTAAAAATCTTTGTACTCCAGCAAAATTATATTTTGTGCTTGCGGTCGTGTCTTGTGTTTTTGCGTTATTTAGTGGCATCAAGCCTATAACGGTGTTTATTAATCTTGTTATCGCATTTTTATGGACGTATGTCTTATCCTGGATTTGTAAGAAAGATTTTGTAGGTATATCTTGGTTATTAGTTTTATTCCCTTATTTTTTGATGTTATTATTATTTTTTGGATTATTGAAGAAAGTTTCCGCCAATACTAAGACAATGATGATGGTAATGCCTCCATCTGCCATGGGTAAAATGTAATAATTTCCCAAACAACACAATAATCAATAATAAAGTCATACATATTATTTATTATTATCTAATAATATATATGAGATTAGAAATATTTGTATTAGGACTTACCGCATTTTTTATATATAACGCTTACCATGATGGAAAATATACAAAAATGTTGCTCTCTTTTAAAAAATACTACAAGATGATATTCTATGCTTTTCTAGGTGTAGGTATTTATGTATTATTAAAGCGCAATCCAGAACAAGGCCGTAATATGTTATTATATGCGAACAATGTAGTAAAATTTATGCCAATAGATAAAACATCTGTTGATATGTTGAGTCCTATAATCGACTTTACCTCTACAAATAATAAAAGTTTCATGGAGTCTTTTAATAACATTGACGAAAATATAGGTAAGGGATTATGTAGTTCATCAGATAGAAAAATAATGAGTTCGGGGAAAAATGGTTCAAAGCGTTCCGTAAGCGAAACCAAAAAGAAATATGTAGCTGCAAGTCAAGACTGGCAATGCGGTCATTGTAAATGTCAGCTAGATCATACGTTCGAGATTGACCATAGAGTCCGTTTAGAATATGGAGGTGGTAACGACGTACAAAATTTAATAGCATTATGTAGAAACTGCCACGGTAAAAAAACCGCAAGCGAAAATATGTAAAAATCAAATCTTTAACACTTTACAAGTAAATTTATAGAAAATAATATTATTATATAATAATATTATGGTTCAAACAAATACAAATACAAATACAAATACAAATACAAAAAATGTATTGAGTGACTTTAAAATACCAACAATATTTATTCCATTTTTACTCATAATATTTTTACTCATAATATTTACATTTTTAATCATATTTCATGTAAAACTTCCAAGTTCTAGCCCAACGTCATCTTCTACAAACAAAGAGATTACAACAGACGTATTTTTAATGTTATTTATTGCCATCATAATTGTAGTCATTTGTGTCATGTTTCTGGATAATTTAAAAGAAGTAAAGACGTTTTTTACGCAAACGCCTGGTGTGATAAATTTGATATTATATACAATATTTTTAATTATGTTTTTTAGATTGGTTCCAAAGGACACTATTAACAACTATGCTTATATAATTACACCAATCGCAATATTCTCCTCAATATTTGTATTTTATAAAACATATAAAAATAGTTATGTGGAAGAATTTAACATTAATTATGAAAGAATAAAATCACTCATTATGTTTTTTTGTTTTATGACAACACTTATTATATACTATAGTGTTGATCCAGGAGGTTATATAAGTAAATATGTCGGTTCATCATTAATAATCACCATATTACTAGCGGTTTTTTCATTTTTATATCTAATAATATTTCTGACTTTACCTAATACTTTAAAACCTATAAAACAAGACAAAAGTGATAACTTTTTAGGGAATTTTTCACATTTTTCAGTGTATGGTAGTATTTTATTTTTGGCATTTTTGATATCTATAACATTCGCCATATCTACATATCCGGGTGGATTTTTTAATGATGCGTCAACTTCTACTGCGGTAATGATACTTGTACTAATAATTTGTATTTTATGGTCTATATTATTTGGTGCGTTAGCATTTCCAGAAATTTCAGATAAACCAATGAATCTAGACAAAGTTGGTTTATTTAAACGGGCTTTATTAACATTATTTGGTTTAATTGTATCGGGTTTGTTAATTTGTTGGATTGTCTATAATTTACAAAGTCTTTCTGAAAACTCAAGCACTGTTAGTTTCATGATAAATATTTTGTTGGTTCTTGTTATCCTTTCTTTAATTTATAGAGTACTCATTATTAAAACCCCAGGACCTCTTAACTCGAAAAAGAACAACTTTTTTGATATAATAATAAATTTAATATTTTATATCCCTTGTTTATTTTCAGGGTCTTTTGATTTTATGGTTGGATTTTTTACAAATGAATACAAATCAACAACAGTAAGTTCCGTATTATTGTTAATACTTGCAGTTGTCCTTATTGTTGTATATTTTACAATGCCATCTATATTTAATAAAATAAACCTTCAAGGCGGCGACTTACTCGTAAATCAACCGGTGAGCACAGATTCGCTTTACTCGTTAGGTACATATCAGGATTTAAATGGTAAAGACTCTTTTGATTATCAGTATGCGATTTCATCATGGATATATTTAGATTCTGCTGCTCCAAATATGAATCTCTCATACGATAAATATACATCTCTGTTGAATTTTGGTGAAAAACCAAATATAATGTATAATGGAAAAACGAATACATTAATGATAACAATGCAACAAAAAGATTTACAAAACACATCCGATAATAAATTAATTAATTTCACCGAAAATGGTAACAGAATTATTTACAAAAAACCCAACATGCTTTTACAAAAATGGAACAATATTATTATTAACTATAATGGGGGTGTTTTAGATATATTTTTAAATGGAGAACTTGTTAAATCCGAAAATGGAGTTGTGCCCTATTACACTTTAGATATGTTAACAATAGGGCAAGATAATGGAATTAAAGGAGGGATATGTAGTGTCGTATATTTTAAGCGAGCTTTAACAAATAGTAACATTTATTATTTATACAATATGGTAAAAAATAAAACCATTCCTGCTATAAACGATTCAAACGTCACAATAACTAGTAAGGATATATCTAAAGTAGCAAACTCGACGACCCAAATATAAAATATTTAATAACATTTATTTATTATTAAATATTCAGTAATTGAATTATTAAATATTCAATTATTCAATTATTCAATTATTCAGTAGAAAATTTCTAAATCTATATTATACAATGAGTCCTTTAACTATCGTCATAACAATTGTCGTAATTGTTTTAATTTTCATGATATTGAAATATATATTAAGTGACCCATATACGTTACAAAATCTTCAAAGTGGACAAATATCTTCTAAAATTGACGCCTCTTCTTTAGCAACAAATGGAACGGATGTTCCATCTAGCAATTTCGCTTATTCTGTTTGGTTTTACGTAAATGACTGGAATTATCGTTATGGAGAAACTAAAGTTATTTTCGGAAGAATGGGAGCTATGAGTCCAGCAGGAGAAGGTTCGGTTGGTGGAGTGGCTGGTTTAGATCCATGCCCGGCGGTTGTTTTAGGCGCTATTGAAAACAATATTGCGATTTCTTTAGGATGTTATCCTGGCGCAGATCAAGAACCAACAACCCCCGGTGGAAAAACCGTTATCCACACGTGTGGTGTAGCAAATATTCCCATTCAAAAATGGGTTAACTTAATTATGAACGTTTATGGTAGAACTATGGATATTTATATTGACGGTAAATTAGTCAGAACATGTTTATTACCGGGTATTGCTAGTGTCAATAATAACGCAAATATTCACGTAACCCCATTAGGTGGTTTTGATGGGTGGACTTCTAAATTACAATATTACCCAACTCCTTTGAATCCGCAAGACGCATGGAACATTTATTCCAAAGGTTATGCTAGTTGGTCTAGTATGTTTAACGCTTATCAAATTCAAATCTCGGTTGTAGAAAACGGAACAACACAAAGTACTGTTACAATTTAAACTAGAACTTCAAAAATTTTCTTATTTAATATATATAATGAGTGATAATGGTGTATTTAATTCATTTTCTACAAGTAAAGGAACTTCAGGAACTAAAGCATTTTTAGAGTCAAACAGTTTAGTAGCTAAATTTGCGTTCCTATTTTTAGTAATGTTTGCTTTTGTTATACTATTAAGAATTGGTATTTCAATTATATCATGGTTCTTTAAGCCAAATGAATCGCCTCTATTAATTAATGGTATGGTTGACGCAAAACAAATGGTTGTTTTCCCTCAAGACCCAAGTGGTAATGATGCTGTTACAATTTATAGGTCAGTTAATGCGACGGACGGCATTGAGTTTACATGGTCTACGTGGATTTTTATTAATGGATTACAATATTTAGAAGGACAATATAAACATATCTTTTACAAGGGCAATAGTAATTTAGAACAAAATGGGTTAAATTCTCCAAACAACGCGCCTGGGTTATACTTAGCACCACATAGAAATGAACTTATTGTTATGATGAATACATTTAATGTTATTAATGAAGAAGTTGTTATCCCTGATGTTCCCATTAATAAATGGCTTAATATTATTATTAGATGTCAAAATACAACAATGGATATTTATGCTAATGGAACTATTGTAAGGAGTCTACAATTAACAGGTGTTCCCAAACAAAACTATGGAGATGTCTATGTTGCCGCAAATGGAGGGTTTGATGGATATATTTCTAATTTACAATATTACAATTATGCTTTAGGAACTGCTGCTATACAAAGAATAGTCGCTAAAGGACCTAATACAAATTTGATTGGCGGAAATGGATTACATGACAGGAGTCGCGATTATTTGTCTATGAGATGGTTTTTCTTTGGTGCGGGAGATGGGTTCAACCCAGGTATGCCTCCTATGCAATATTAATTATTGACTATTAACAAATATGATTTAAGTAGGCTAGTTATCAAATCAAATAAAATAAAATATTATAATTAATATTTTATTCTATATATAAATGTCATATAATCCAAATCCTCCCAGAGTATGGAGTAGAGTGCAAAACCAATGTACTTATACAGTATCTGGGTCATATCAAACCGTTTATGTACCTTTAAATAAAAAAACCGAACCATTAGCAATAGCAAATTACCAAGAACAACTACTTTATAAGGGTAATATCTTACAATATAAAAAAAATAGTTCGAATCTAACAAAAAATCAAAGATATTCTCAAATTTCTAAAGGTAACTGGACGAATAGAACGAAAACATTTGCTACACAATCTCAAACATATTCAAATCCAAACACAACTGGATTACAAAGAGTTAATTTTACTACTTTTCCATATCCAAATGGTATAGTAGGCGCACCAAACAATGTTTCCGGACCATTTCAGCCTGGCGTTCCAAATCCTAATGACTGTTCTAGTGATTCCGTTCAAGATGGAGGTAGTCTAATTTGTAATAAATACGCAAATCCATGCACTGGTGAAATAATTAAGCAAACACAGACGATAAATTGTTATCCAACGACTTGTTCTGATGTGCCAGGTAAAATACAAGATTTATGTTGGGATGAACGACTTCAAACATATTACCCAAGACAGCGGTATATTATGAGTAATAGTGGTTCTAAATGGCCCGAAGGTTATAAAGAATTTGTAAGTGCTGTAACTCCTGAACCACCTGTTCTAATATTGGACTCAAATACAAGTAGTTCTGTTACTTTAAGTTGGACTGATGTTAAAAATGAATGCATTCCTATTTCTAGTTATAATATTTTTCAAGATGGTTCTATCGTTCAATCTGTTTCTTACACAGTTAAGAATATTACTATAACTGGTTTAGCTAGCGGGACAACTTATATTTTTTATATAACTTCTGTTAGTACCACAATTTCGTCTAATCCATCTAATACTGTCAGTGTTACTATTTAATTTCTTAAGTTCTTAAATTCGGATTTACACAAACCTCTTGTGTTGGGAAAATATCTCCCGACATACATTTATCATTATCCCCTACTTGGGCACAACTTCTAAATCCTCTATCTTCTCCAATATAACACCACCCGGACTTTGTGGCGCCGCCTTGGATATTACTAGTGGACTCGTCTGCTTGATAATCTGTACTGCTTGGTTGTTTGCTTTGTGCTGTATTTATTGCCTTATTTAAAGTATTATTTGCCATCAGGTCGGGTTGTTGTTGTTGTGGTTGAGATGGGGGTGCTTTAAAATTTGAGTTTGGTGTATTTGGTGTATTTGGTGTAATATTTTGGACGGCAGTTAGTCCTTTATCAATTGTACTTGCGGTGGCATCTACAACTGTTTTTGTGCCTTCAGCTGTAACATCAACAACATCACCAGTGATAACAGCAGTTAATCCAACAATCATTTTTATTAACGGACCAAAAAAATTTGTTATGTCTTGCGTTCCTTTTGCTAAATAAACAAAAACATTAAAACCGAGAAAGGCCAAAATTAAAATTATTATTAACCAGTTGGTTAAGCTAATACTTTTAATCATATCAACAAAACTGTTACTACCAGTTGAACCAGTCGAACCAGTTGAAGAAGCTAAACCAGAGTTACCTGATAAATTACTTGACTGTAAAATTGAACTTGTTAAACCATTTGAATTATCCATTATAATAAAAATAAATATATTATTTTTGTTATAAATCGCGCAATACTTATTTGAAAGTTAATAAATATAAAAATTTGTTTAAGTCTCCCAATATTTCATCACGAACGTTAAATAGGTCAGAATTGCTCATTGTAGTGGTTAAAACATTATTATTATTTAAATTGACTAGATAGCTCTTAAAGGTGTCTATTTTTGTTTTTAATTTTTCTTGTGAATCTAAATCGTATAGTGATATTGATTTATTACTCATTAGATCAGTTCTTGATCCTGTTTTACCTAAAAGAATTTCTATGAACTTGTCCATATTACCATTTAACGAATCATATAATTCATCTGTAGCCTTATGGGTAGCATAACTGTGTGTTTTCCAGTGAAATAGTTTTACCATCATTAACATTTCCAAAAACATTATAGTGATTTGTTTTTGAAAACTACCAATGGAGGATACGGAGGATTTATTTTTACGTGTGGTATTCTTTGTATTTCGAGACGGAGGTTTAGATTGCGTTTTAGTTTTAGAGATAACCTTTGCTTTTGCTTTTGCCATTATAATATATATAAAGATTAAATAGTTTAAATTCTTGGAATAAAATTCTCTCCAAACGAATTCATGGTTTCTAGTTTTGCAATCGTCTTTTCTAAATTATAAGATTTAACGTCTTTAAATAAATATTCTGTGCCTGGCGATATTTCATTTTTTTTTATTTGTGTATAAACAGTATTGATTTTTTTTAAAATATTTGATACGAGTTCTTGTTGACTTTTTCTTATAATTTCTTCGTCTGTGTTAATATTTTCACATAAAAGTGAAACAACAAAATATAATATATTCTTTCTTTTTTTATGGCATCCACTCGTATATTTTAAAGTAAACAAATTTAATAACGCATTTATTATTTTAATAACAATTTTAGACCTTTTAGATGCCTCTTTCAAAAATGTATCCCATATCATCCATATGATATCCATTTGGTTTTTACTTTCAACCGGTATGTTTATTCTCCTTTCACATTTACATTTTTCTTTTTTACTTTTACATATCGTTTCAAATTCAATAATCCATTCAATCCAATAACAGGCATTTATTATATTTTTTCCATCTTCTGAAATGTTATATGCTAGTTCATTTATAGCTACATATAATTCTTTTGGGTCATCTTTTAAAAATACATCTTCGGCATATTTTACATGTGGTGCTTTAAGCTTGTCAGTAATCTGGGTCATATCAAAATCATTCTTTTTAATTTTAATAGAATCAAAACTATGCTTTCTTTTAGCATCGCATAAAACACACATTATTTCACAAAATAAACGCCGTATTCTATCATTGTTTCTTAATCTTAATTCATTGCCAGAAAACCCGTTATTAACAATCTCTTTAAAATTACTAATTCTTAGTTCAAGATAAATAGCTATTTTAGGATTTCCTAAATGTATATATTTACAGTAAAAAAACAAAATTGTTTCCCATAAATCACTATAGTGAGCGGCACAAATTAATTCCGCACTCCAATAACACGCGGGTTCTATTTTAGAATTTATCAGACTATTTAGCAATTCTTTTTTAACGTCTGTTTTTTTAAATTTGGAAAATGTAATACCAACAAAACCTTGAGGTTCTCTTATATCATTAATTTCTGATTCAGACATATAATAAAAAATATACAAAAAAAATAACAACAATACATATAGATGAAATTTAGTAGTTCAATAAAATCAATTACAAATATTTATAAGAGAATGTCTAATTTTGGTAAAATTCTGTTATTTATTGCTTTGATTCTAATTCTTATTGTTTTTTTTAAATCTTTAAACTTAGATATTCAAAGAGAGGGGTATTCAACAAACGACCAATTTTTATTTAAGACTGGAAATGATGTATATGATGAATTTTATTCTAGTATTTATGATTATTTAGTTTTTAATCGAACCAAAACAGAATTCGAAGTAGGCAAAATTATTAATTCAACGGACCCTACAGATGTAAGTGTTATTCTTGATGTCGGCTCTGGAACCGGTCATACTGTCGATGAATTAAGTAGAAGAAATTTGAAAAACGTTATGGGCATTGATATTTCTCCATCTATGGTTAGTGAAGCGAAAGCTAATTATCCATTATTAAATTTTGCTGTAGGAAATGCTCTAGATGAGTCACAATTCAAACATCAAACATTCACACATATACTTTGTTTATATTTCACAATTTATTATTTCAAAGACAAACGTAAATTTTTTGATAATTGTATGGATTGGTTAATGCCTGGAGGCTATTTAATCATACATTTAGTTGATAGAGAGAAATTTGACCCTATACTGCCACCTGGTAATCCATTATATATTGTATCACCGCAAAAATACGCAAAAGAAAGAATAACAAAAACTAAAATAACCTTTAATGACTTTGTTTATAATTCTAAATTTAATTTTGATAAAAACAATAATATTGCTACATTCGAAGAGAAATTTAAATTTAATGATGGGAAAGTTCGTAAACAAGACCAAGTATTATATATGGAGGATACTGAAGAAATATTAACAATAGCACAACAATGCGGATTTATTTTACAAGGTAAAATCGATATGGTTAAATGTGCTTATGAGCACCAGTATCTATATATTTTTACAAAGCCCAGTTAACGTTATCAGATGCCATACACAAATCACACCTTGCGGTATAGGTTGTAATTTTATAAATTATAATCAACATGTTTACTATTGGAATTATTGATATTACTATAAGCGTAAGAGACTCATTTTTAAAAATTTTGTCTAAACAGACCGCAATAAAGTTTTTTGTAAGCCCATTTGAATATTTATAGGCTACGCCATCTAATTTTTGTTCTAACGGCGATAAAAAACATACGCCGTCATTAATGAACCAACAAAATAAAACAAACGCATTTACAACAAATAGAAATACTAAAACTACAATGTTGTTTGTCATGATAGGTCCAATAACTGCTAGTACTGTGAATAATATATGAAAAAATTTAACTTATAGCTTAAAAAAACCTTAATTAATTTCATATATTAATTAGTTCTATAATATATTTTAAAAAAACTATAAATAATATGTTTGAATATATACCATATATATTATTTTTTATAGTACTAATAATACTGATAATTTATATTTATATCAGATTGAAATTCGGATTTTGGGCGCTTCAACCCGTATTTCATATTTATGATATTGGTTATATGTTTTTTCCACCTGGAATTATTAATCATGCTTTACCCTCCCAAAATAAATATACGAATTTTAAAAATATTAATACTATATTATACGCAGAGTTGTCAGATGTTAAAAAAACACAGTTTGTTAATTTTATAAAACTTCACTATTTGCAAAATAAAGATAACATATTCTCTCCTTCATCCAAAAATGTGTTGCCATATTTTAACTCACACAGTGATAAATCGTTTGTGTCTTTTTACACCGAAGATAAACTTATGGTTGACTTAAAAAAAGGCACTAGTGTACCCGATAAAAAAATAATTGGTATTATGAGCTCTAGACCTATACATGTTTTTATTAATAACGGAAATAATGACGCAAAATTTGACGCATATTATGTTGATTACTTATGTGTTGATAAATTATTTAGAAAAAAAGGAATCGCTCCACAAATCATACAAACACATCATTTTAACCAAAGACAACTTAATAAAAAGATTTGTGTATCTTTATTTAAGAGAGAAGACGAACTAACTGGGATTGTTCCATTATGTGTTTATTCTACGTATGGGTTTTCTGTTGATAACTGGAGTAAGCCGCCTGAATTACATTCACAATACAAATTGATTGAAATAAATCCTCAAAATAGCCATTTTCTTAATGATTATATAAAATTAAATTATTCAAATTTTGATATTATAATAAATACTGAAATTACAAATATTATTGAACTAATAAAGACCAAGAATATTTTTGTTTATGCTCTTATGGTTTATGACAAATTTATAGCTTGTTACTTTTTTAGAAAATCGTGTATATTTATAGAAAAAAATTGCGAAGTATTAAGTTGTTTTGCTTCTATAAATAATTGCGATGACAATGCGACGTTCGTTCAAGGGTTTAAAATAAGTTTTTGGAAAATAGCAAATGAAAACTATTTCGGGTTTGCGGCAATTGAAAATTTATCGCATAACAATATTATTATAAATAATATAATTAAAAAAACACACCCATTAATTGTTAGCCCAACCGCATATTTTTTTTATAATTTTGCGTATCCAACATTTAAACCCGAGAAAACATTAATTATTACTTAATTACTTAATTACTTTTCACTATCGTCATCATCTAACTCATCTACATCATTTGTGTCGTTACATTCTTGACACATTTTACCTAATTCAATATATTTTTCTCTCTGTGCCCTACCAAACTTCTTACATTTTGTAATTAATTTATTTGTTAAATTAAAATTACCTATGTCATTTCTAAGAGACTGTGGTGTCAAAAATACCTGTGCGCCTGATTCTAGTAAAAAGATTTGGTTTTTTTTATTATAGAACAATATGGGATTTTCTTCCTCGTCCAATTCTATAACGCCGCAAGTACAATAATCGATATGAATAACCTCTTCGCCTCTTTTACATCTTATATCTGTTACGTCTACATCATTCATATAGTCACTAAAAAACTCTTGAGCTTCTTCTTTATCATTAAATAAAAATATTTTTGGCGGATTTATAGTTATCGACGTTAATCTTGTTTTACTACTTTCGTCTTGGTAACATTGAAAATCATAACAACCTTCGTGTTTACAATGAATAATAACATATTTTGTCATATTTACTACATTTATATAGTGATTTTGGTTTAAATCATTTATTTATATTTATTTATACACCGGTTTAGCACATATAAATAAATATTAAAAGTCCGGATATATCTATCTTACATATTTTCCAACCCTCGCAAATGAATCTACAATAAAAATAATGAATATTCCTAAAAAAGAATATAATACTACTTCTTCTGTGACATTACTTGTTTTCTCATCTTGCTGTTCTTCAAGCAATGAAATCATATAATTAAGTTTTTGCAATAGCACATCTTGACTTTGTGAGTCATTCGCAGATACAATATTACTCACACTATGATACTGTTTGTTAACTGGATTCCTATTAGGTATATATCCAGGTAACACCTTTTTATAATATTCCTCTGCTGATTTGTTATCGCCGTAATTATTGAAATCGTTCAAATCTAAATTGTCACTTCCTTCATACATTGGCTGAGGAGCTCTTCCTAGTGTTCTAAACATCATATCATTATTTTTATTTGTCATTGTTGACATTTGTTCTGTAGCAATTGTTTTATTTACACCTGCGGACTGGGGTTGAGGAGGGGGATTGAAATCTCCTAGATTATTCTTTTCATCGTCGTCCGAATGTGGCTTATTATGTAGTTTCTCTAAAACTGAATTTACTTTTTGTGTGTCAAAGTTTTCTTTAGGATAATTCTTTTGTGTTTTATTATGTGGTTGTCTCTTATTACTTATATAATTATCGTCGTCATTTATTTTATTTGAGTTATTATCATTAAATGGAGCAGCGTAAATTGCTAAAGACATTCTTAATAAAAATTAAGATAATAATTTGTTAAACAGACTGAAATTATACATTTTAATAAAATATGTGTTTTAAAATAATTATATAAGAATATTTATATATATGAAGACTACCCTTGTTAGTAAAAATAATATTGGAGGAGCAACAGCCCTTCTACTTGTAATTTTATTAAGTCAAACAAAATTTTTCAACTTTTTATTAGATACTGCTTTAGGAAGGGCCGTATTAATTTTATTTATATTAGTAATTAGTTATACTAATAAAATTTTAGGAGTTGTTTCTGTTTTATTTATCATAATTATGTTTAATAGTAGTGACATTGGTTATCTAGAAGGGTTTAACACTCCAAGTAATTCAACCGCAACTTCTACTGTAGCGGCTAGTTCTACTAAACCAAATAAAACACCACCAAATAATTCATCTACAACTCACAAAAAAAAACATCACACTACAGCAGCATCTAATGATAATCAAACATCGACTGACCCCGCAGCCTCTTCAACTGTCTCTACTCCCCCTGCGATAACAACCGCAACAGAAGGATTTAATACCATTGATAATGAGAGAAACATACAAAAAGGCAAACAATCAAATTCGATACCTGTTAATAACACTACACGCGAATCATACGCAAATATTGAACCGTTTGATGGAGGAACGGAATTTGGTATTTTTTAATTTGTACAAAATTTTTTAGCACGTAATTATATATGAAATATTTGTTATATAATTGTTTTTTTCTATTAGTTGTCTTAATATTTGCTTATGTTAATACAATGCTCACAGACATAAGATATCAAACCCAGACAGATGTAGCCGAACCGTTCACACCTAGAATACGCGAATTTTATAGACCTTATACAAGAAACGCAAGACTACTATCAGAAGGATTCTACAATAAACACACATCTACATTGTCTAACCTTTTTCGAAAAGTTGGAATAATGTAATTTCTAAAATTGTAAAAATTATAATAATATATTATTTTATTATAATGCGTAACAATGAAAATAACAAACAAATTGGAGGAAAAACCACAATATTTACTCCATTAATGAATGGTATTGGATTTATGAATAGTCACATTATGTATCTTAACAATAGTAAATTCTTCGCAGGAATAATCATGATTCTTCTGAACGTTGGTTCCAAATTTATTGCTATACAATTTAGCAAATCAACTGAAGAATACATGAAGTATACAGTTAGTAAGCAATTATTAGTCTTCTCTATGGCTTGGATGGGTACTCGTGATATTTACACATCTCTCGGATTAACTGCTGTATTTACTATCTTGTCCGACCACCTTTTTAATGAAGAAAGCAGTTTATGTATTGTTCCACACCAGTATAGAATACTTCATAAATTAGTAGATACTAATAATGATGGTGACGTTAACGAAACCGAATTATCTGCTGCTATTGCCGTATTAGAAAAAGCAAAAAGAGAGAAACAGAGACAGAGTCAAAAAGAAGCGTTTTCTAAGTTTAACTTTCAAAAATACAACTATGATGATAAATAAAATTATTTGTTCTACAATTTAAACGAATAATTTTTTTGTTTTATTAGTCTTTACACCTAAATATTTTTGAGAGTTTTCCTTTTTTTACTTGCCAGCATATTTGCGTTATTTTTCCTTGTTTTAAGTATTTTACGCAAACCTCCTTTTTGCGAGTTATTCTTATTTGTACCATGGTCTTCCTTATTTTTTGCCGTTTTATTCGTTTGATAAATAGGTTTAATAACATACGGCTGTCCTGTAAACCCAGCGTATGCTTTTCTTACAGAATTCCATTTTTGCCTACATTGAGACTCTTTTAACTCTTCAGGCGTTAAAGTTAAACCTGGATGTAATTCCATATCAATTGTTATGTAATAACTAATATTACTATCGTCTTTTTCACCCTTTTTTCCCATTTTGTAAGCAGGTTTATTATAATGTATGCCTCCTTCTTGAGGAGTATTTTCTATTTGCGGAACGTGCGACTTACTAGTAGCAATACCTGAAACAGGTTTATTTCCTGGAAATGTTGTGTTAAACAATAAATTAAATTTATTTAACGATTGATCATCATCTTCATATTTTGTAGCTATTATATTATTATAACTCTTTTCAATTGTTTGCATTAAATCAGAGAAAAATGAGAACTGTTGTTTATATTCGGTACTTTGATTACTATAATAACTACCATAAATCAAAACCAATATGTAAATTGGGGGTATAAGAAAACGATTTCTTCTATCATAAATTACGCCGGTTTGTAAAATATTTTTAAAACCAGTATTTGTCCCAAGTCTAGGAGGGGATTTCTTTATATAATTAAATGTTATTAATTCATAATGACCTCCATAATAATACAAAAATAAATATTTGTTCCAGTTATTATTTGATTTTGAAAAATTCGCAAACGGAATTCTCAAATTTGATACACCTTGATTGTCTACTCTTTCAATTGGTATTATATTTAACTCCAGTTTAGAACACAACGCATGAATACCGACTTCATTCGCCAAATAATCATTGCTTTCAATATATTTTTTTACTTCAGATTTTGGTAAAACCTTAAATGGTTTGTAGTAGTCGCCTACTTCAATAGGTATATTATTTGGCATTTTTACTAAAAAATTGTCATGATTTTGATAAATGTCTCTTGTGGTTTCCAAATATTGGTCACGATTCATATCTTTATTATTTCCAGCTTCTTCAGCCAATTGCTCCATTGTTTTTACATGATTCTCAAATTGTGTGTTTAAATTTTCGGTATTTACTATTGCGTTTTGTAAATATGTCTCCAAATATGGGGATAATAATATATAATCTGATACTAACGTCCTTAAATACGTCTGTGTAAATATTTTATCTCCATATCCATAAATACCACTAGTAATTTTATCAGCAGGGTACTTATGATTATGATTATTTATCGCATCGGCAACAGCTATAAAAAAACAGTCCCCTTTTCCTGGATTTCTTTTTACATTTAAATTTTTAACTGTCTCTTTGTAAGCATCACTACTAATATTTGTTGTAGATGATTTTACTGAAATTGTTGTAGTAGTTAAGTATAAATTATATATGTACTTTTTAGCATCAGCATTCATAAATTTATATAATGAGTTTACAATGTAATAATATGAAGAAGAGTTAAAAAATTCTCTCATAAATTTACTTGAAGATTGCGAATTCGTTAACTTTGTTTCTGGAACCCTAGGCTCAAAATCTGGGACCTCTTCTACATTTGGATTAACACGCTCTGTGTCGTCTTCTAAATATAAAGGTTCTGGTTTTGTAGCTTCTGATTCTATAGCTTTTGATTCTTCAGGTTCTTCTGGAGGTTTTATAACAGGATAAGGTTCTGTTGTGGAAGTAATTGGAACAGGCGGAGGCGTTGGATTAGTTGGAGACATTAAAGAACCTAGAAAATTTGAAAACTGTGAAGGTGCAGTTACACCTGAAGCTACTGGGAGAGCAATTGGTATTGCTTCGGAAGAAGGAGCTGTGGGCGCTACAGTATTATTTGCTTCGGAAGAAGGAGCTAAGGGTGCTACAGTATTTTGCGGTCCAACATAATTTTCACCATAAGTCAACTCCGCAGATAATTCACGTAACTGCCGTTCGCCGCTTATTATTTCATCCCGTACTGTACTCGCATATAAATATGGGTTTTGTA
>Ga0209358_10001030_pt1 | contig 22964 bp, 19 predicted proteins | sample LauGreFa1BDMLBSN_2_FD_187574 | JGI IMG/M metagenome (GOLD analysis project Ga0209358, IMG submission 187574) | Freshwater lake microbial communities from Lake Michigan, USA - Fa13.BD.MLB.SN (SPAdes) (version 2) | ecosystem: Environmental > Aquatic > Freshwater > Lake | place: Lake Michigan, USA...
TGAATTCCGTTTTGATGCTCAAAAAAGACAACATCATTTATTTCCAACAAAGACTCATACAGAAAAACTATAATATTCCACTGATCCTTCCTGGTGATTATGAAATATCCATCCTCTTTGATGCGAATAAAAATGGCAAATGGGATACAGGTGATTATTGGAAGAAGCTTCAACCTGAGATTGTAGTTGTCAGAAAAGAAACGTTCAATGTGCGTCCCAACTGGGAAAATGAACTTACAATTGATATAAGTCTTCTAAAATAAATCAGTCATCTTTCAACTGATTACTGAATATAACTGTCAACTGGCAATCGGTTGCGTATGCTTTTTGCTAGTGTCATCTCATCTGCATATTCCAATTCTCCCCCGAAAGAAATTCCTCTTGCAATAGCAGTATACTTGAGCGAAGGGCTATTTAATTTCTTGCGTATATAATAAATGGTTGTATCTCCCTGTATTGTGGGGTTCAAAGCAAAGACAATTTCCTTTGTCCCATCTTTTTTAACACGCTCAGAAAGTGACTCAATGGTAAGTTGCTCCGGACCTATTCCGTCCAATGGTGAGATGATCCCTCCCAATACATGGTAAACTCCATTGTATTGTTCAGTTGATTCGATTGCAATTACATCTCTGATATTTTCAACAACACAGATGACATCTTTTTTTCTGGAAGTATTTAAACAAATAGAACAGGCATCCTGATCAGATATATTAAAACATGTTTTGCAAAACTTGATTTCCTTTCGCATGCGCTGAATGGTATCACTAAAACTACTTACTTCTTCCTCGTTTTGCTTTAATAAATGCAATACCAAGCGAAGTGCCGTCTTCTTCCCAATACCGGGTAATTTGGAAAACTCTTTGACTGCTGCTTCAAGCAATGCTGACGACAAATTCATATGTAAAATTAATCATTTCCTTCGTCCATTGTCCCTTGTCCCTCCTCCCTTTTATACGTATCTTTGCGACCTCTTAAAGCATGAAAGACATCTATAGTTTACTAAAGGAAAAAATACTGGTGATTGACGGTGCAATGGGCACCATGATTCAACGCCACAAGCTCTCGGAAGCCGATTACCATGGAGCACGTTTTGCGGATTGGCCATCTGATCTGAAAGGCAACAATGATCTCTTGTGCTTGACGCAACCAGAGATCATTACCAACATACATCTGCAATATTTGGAGGCAGGTGCCAATATCATTGAAACCAATACTTTCAATGCACAGGCTGTTTCCATGGCAGACTACAACATGAGCGAATTGGCTTATGAAATCAATATAGCTGCTGCAAGCTGTGCAAGAAAAGCTGTTGAAGCATACCAGGCAAAGCATCCCGAAAAGAAAGATGAAGGGGGCCCATTTGTAGCAGGTGCAATTGGTCCCATGAACAAAACACTCTCCCTTTCTCCGGATGTAAACAATCCCGGATTTCGTGGCATCAGTTTCGATGAAGTGGCTGATGCCTATTACGAACAAGTGAAAGGATTGGTAGAAGGTGGAGTGGATTTGTTTTTGGTTGAAACCATATTTGATACGCTCAATGCAAAAGCCGCCATCTATGCCATCAAAAAATTCTTCAGGGATCAGCGTTTGAAAGAATTGCCTTTGATGATCAGTGGCACCATTACCGATGCATCTGGAAGAACATTAAGTGGGCAAACACTGGAAGCATTTTACACAAGTGTTGAACATGCAAAACCATTAAGCATTGGTTTGAACTGTGCTTTGGGAGCGAACCAAATGAGGTCGCATATTGAAGAACTCTCTCAAATCGCGACTTGCTATACATCTGCATATCCCAACGCTGGGTTACCAAATGCGATGGGTGAATACGATGAGGAGCCTGCTCAAACAGCACACTTTGTTGAAGAATGGGCACAACAGGGTTTTGTAAACATAGTAGGTGGATGTTGCGGCACGACGCCTGATCACATCAAGCACATCGCTGATCATGTAAAAAAACTACCACCCAGAAAACTGCCTTTTGTTGAAAACGAATTGACTGCATCCTCATGAGCAAAGCTGTACATATCAAGCCATATATGCGTTTAGCGGGACTCGAGCCATTGGTGATTCGTCCTGAAACCAACTTTGTAAATGTTGGAGAAAGAACCAACGTAACCGGTTCAAAAAAATTCGCTCGTCTCATCAAAGAAGAAAAATATGAAGAGGCATTGAGCATTGCCAGACAACAGGTGGAAAATGGTGCCCAGATACTGGATATAAATATGGATGATGCTTTACTCGATGGTGAGAAAGAAATGGTGACATTTTTGAATCTCTTGCAGAGTGAGCCAGATATTGCCAAGATCCCCATTATGATTGACTCCTCGAAGTTTTCAATCATACAGGCAGGATTGAAATGTGTTCAAGGTAAATGTGTGGTAAACTCCATTTCATTAAAAGAGGGAGAGGAAAAGTTCATTGAACAGGCAGTGATTTGCAGAAGTTTTGGAGCGGCTGTCATCGTGATGGCATTTGATGAAAACGGCCAAGCTGATACCCTCGAAAAAAGGGTCTTGATTTCAGAACGTGCATATAAAATACTAACCGAGCAGGTTGGATTTCCTCCACAGGACATCATATTTGATCTGAACATCTTTGCCGTTGCAACGGGATTGGAAGAGCATAATAATTATGGTGTTGATTTTATAGAAGCAACGCGCATCCTCAAGAAAAAATTTCCGCTGATAAAAATTTCAGGTGGTGTAAGCAATCTTTCATTTTCATTCAGAGGAAATGATCACGTGCGTGAAGCAATGCATTCTGTGTTTCTCTTTCATGCCATCAAGGCTGGCATGGATATGGGCATTGTAAATGCAGGCCAATTGGTTGTATATGATGAAATTGAACCTGTGCTTCGTGAATTATGTGAAGATGTTATCCTGAATAAAAATAACAATGACAATCAGGCTACGGAGAAATTGATTGCGTTTGCTGAAACTGTCAAAGACAAGGGACAAGGGCCGAGGGAAAAGGGACAAGGGGAATGGAGAAATGGCAGTGTTGAAGATCGATTGAAACATGCATTGATCAATGGTATAACTGAGTTCATTGATGCAGATACAGAAGAGGCTCGTCAAAAATATCCGAAACCACTGGATGTTATTGAGGGTCCCCTGATGGATGGCATGAATATCATCGGTGATTTATTTGGACTCGGAAAAATGTTTTTACCACAGGTAGTGAAAAGTGCCAGGGTAATGAAAAAAAGTGTCGCGGTATTGACACCATTTATCGAAGCCGAAAAAAAAGCTGGCAGCAGTGCTGGTAAAATTTTGATGGCCACCGTCAAAGGCGATGTACATGATATCGGGAAAAACATTGTCGGCGTTGTATTGGGATGCAATGGATATGAAATCATTGACTTGGGCGTGATGGTCTCCGCTGATAAAATTTTGGATGAAGCGCAAAAAAACAATGTAGATATCATTGGCTTGAGTGGACTCATCACTCCATCTCTCGATGAAATGGTACATGTTGCTTCGGAAATGAAAAGAAGAGGAATGAAGCAACCGCTGTTGATTGGTGGAGCTACAACTTCCCGTATGCATACTGCCCTCAAAATTGCACCTCAATACGAAGGCGGAGTTGTGCATGTACTGGATGCCTCCAGAAGTGTGTCTGTAGCAGGATCTCTTTTGAATCAGCAGAAAACAGCATTTTTGAGCAGCCTCAGCGGCGATTATGCAAAACTCAGAGAAGAATTTGCAAATAAAAAAACCAGCAAAGAGTCATTGTCATATGAGAATGCAGTCAGCAAAAGGACTGTAATCGATTGGCAAACATCCGATTTAATCACTCCCAGTTTTACAGGATATAAATTGATCGATGATGTTTCCGTTGATGCATTGATCCCATATATTGATTGGACTCCTTTTTTCATTGCCTGGGAATTGCATGGAAAATATCCAGCCATCCTACAGGATGAAAAAGTCGGAAAAGAAGCCACCAAGCTTTTTGATGATGCGAATGAGATGCTGAAAAATATTGTTGCAGAAAAATGGCTGACTCCTAAAGCAGTAATCGGATTCTGGCCGGCCAACAGCAATGGCAGGGACTCTGTACAGCTCATTGATGTAAATTCTAATGAAGAAATTGAACTGCAATTCTTACGTCAGCAGTTGAAAAAAGCAGAGGGACAGCCCAATTATTCATTGGCAGATTTTATTGCCCCTGCTGACAGTAAAAAACAAGATCATATTGGTGCATTTGCAGTGACCATCCATGGAATAGAAAAAAAGATCAAAGCATTTGAGGCAGAGCATGATGATTACAGCAAAATCATGTTACAAGCATTGGCCGACAGATTAGCGGAAGCACTTGCTGAATACATGCACGAAAAAGTAAGAAAGGAGTATTGGGGCTATGATAAAAAAGAATCTCTCAGCAATGAAGATTTGATCAAAGAAAATTATGTTGGTATACGTCCAGCTCCTGGCTATCCCGCTTGTCCTGATCACACAGAAAAGAAAAAACTCTTTCATTTATTAGATGCCACGAATCAGGTAGGAATCACCCTTACAGAATCACTTGCTATGTATCCAGCTTCATCAGTTTGTGGCTGGTATTTTGCGCATCCTTCCTCTAAATATTTTGGCGTAGGCAAAATCATTAAAGATCAACTGGAAGATTATGCTGCAAGAAAAGGCATGTTGATCGAAGAAGCTGAGAAGTGGTTGAGGCCGATATTAGAGTTGTAATCGTTATAGTTGTTGTGATTGTTGTCATAGTTATCATTGTTATCGAGTTAATTCATGCTTCTAGATATCTTTGACACTAAATTCTACTTATCTTTTGCTTTAAATTTTAGTATAAAAGACACTTAACAACTACGACAACCACTATAACAACGATAACTATGAAAACAATTACAACCATTACAACTTAAAATCATGCGCATCATCTCCTACAACGTCAACGGCATTCGTGCAGCCATCAAAAAAGGATTCATCGATTGGCTGAAAACTGATCCTGCCGACGTGATTTGTATTCAGGAGACCAAGGCATCCAAAGAAGACGTAGACATCGCTGCCATTCAAGAAATGGGATATCACGATTATTGGTTCAGTGCAAATAAAAAAGGATACAGCGGAGTAGCTGTTTTTACCAAAGTCAAACCCGACAAGTTTGTAATTGGAAATGGACACAAAGAGAGTGATGACGAGGGAAGGGTGATTCAGCTTCATTTTGGGAAAACACTTCTGATCAATGCCTATTTCCCCTCCGGAACATCTGGCGAAGAGAGACAATCCTTCAAAATGGATTGGCTGGAAGAATTACAATCCTATCTGAACAAAATAAAACACCATCACAAAGGAATGATTCTTTGTGGCGATTATAACATTGCACACAAGGAGATAGATATCCACGACCCCAAAGGAAATAAAAACTCAACAGGATTTCTGCCGGAGGAACGAGCTTGGATGGATGATTTTTTTACATCAGGATGGACTGATACATTCCGTGTGATTCACCCGGAGCCCCACCGCTATTCCTGGTGGAGTCAGCGTTTCCCCAGTGTGAGACTTAACAACAAAGGATGGAGAATTGATTATATCAATGTCACCAACGATCTGGCCAAGCATATAAAAGATGCTGAAATATTTCCAGACATCAAACACAGCGATCATTGTCCGGTTTACCTTGAAATAGACATATAACATGTATTTATACAATATCACCTATCTCGTTTCTCATACCATTGACAAGGCATGGATGGAATGGATGAAAGAAACACATGTGCCTGAAATGCTGTCAACTGGACTCTTTACCCACCACAGAATCATGCGTTTGATAGATGTAGACCAAACCGAAGGCATAACATATGCTTTTCAGTTTTATACAGAAAACCTGCCCAACTATAAAAAATACATAACTGATTTTGCACCCGAACTCAGACAAAAAGCAATGGAGAAATGGGGCGACCAGGTAGTAGGTTTCAGAACAATCATGGAGAGTGTGCAATAAGTGTGGATAAGAATAATTCTTACGAAAGCCGCGTTATTGCTGAATTTCATTAAACCATTCGATTTTCATTCCGTAAATATTTATTTTCAAATAAAGCTATAAGTCAATGCCAGTGTGCATTTCAGAGGTTTTTCATACAAGTTTAATAAATATTTTAAAAATAGAAATCTTTGTAAACGCCCTTCAGGACTGAATCACAGAAAAAGGAAAAAATTAAAAAAAATTTTGTTGGAATGAAAAAGCATCTAAATTTGTTGCATACAAACCAATTAAATTTTCAAACATGAACAAAGCTGAATTGATCGCTAAGCTCGCTGACGATGCTGGCATCACTAAGACACAAGCTAACGCTACTCTTGATTCATTCATCGCTGCAATTACAAAGACTTTGAAAGGCGGTGGTAAAGTTACTCTTGTAGGTTTCGGTACATTCTCTGTATCTAAGAGAGCTGCTCGCAATGGTCGCAACCCACAAACTGGTGCTGTGATCAAAATCAAAGCTAAAAAAGTTGCTCGCTTCAAGGCTGGAAAGGAACTTTCTGGTAAGCTCTAATTGCAACAAAAGCATTAAAAAAGCAAGACGCTGTCTTGCTTTTTTTTTCTCTGAAAAAATTTAAAACAACATAACATGGGAAGAGGCGATAAAAAAACGAAAAAAGGGAAAATTTTCAAAGGTTCATTCGGAAAATCAAGACCAGCTAAGGTTACAAAGAAAGCTGCGAAGAAGAAAGCATAACAACTCATGTTGTAATTGTTGTCATTGTTATAATTGTTATCATCGTTTTACAATGATCAGACAACGACTAAAACAATGACAACAATTATAACTATTCTTTTAAGGAGCCAACCTCACAATCTTCCACTCATTCCCTGCTCTGAGGTACTTGATACGATCATGCAGCCTGCTGCTGCGGCCCTGCCAAAATTCAATGCTTTCAGGAACGACCCTGTACCCTCCCCAATGAGCAGGACGCGGAACCTCTCCACTTGCATACGTTTGTTCAAGCTCCTCGACTTTTTGAATAATTTCTGATCGGTCGCTTATCACCTTGCTTTGGGGTGAGGCCCATGCACCAATCCGGCTTCCAAGCGGCCTGGTCTTAAAATATGCATCGCTTTCAGTTGCATCCACCTTTGTGCATGAACCGCTGATTCTGACCTGACGTTCTAATTCTTTCCAAAAGAATACGAGGGTCGCGTATGGATGCTGTTCAATTTGGATCCCTTTTTCACTCTGGTAATTGGTATAGAAAACAAATCCCCTGCTGTCAAAATCTTTCAGCAAAACAATTCTGGCGTTGGGACGGTTGAGATGATCAATGGTTGCAAGGGTCATGGCATTTACTTCCTCAATTTCAGATTTCACCGCTTCGTCCCACCACAAGGCAAACTGATCAAACGGATCCTTCGCAACCTCGTATTCTGATAGAGATTTGAGTTGATAGTCTTTACGTATTGAGGAGATATCCATCTGTACAATTAAAAAATTACTCATCGGTTGACAGTTGACTGTTAACAGTTAACTGTCAACTGTTAACTTACTTCACCAGTGTTCCCACCTTCTCACCACAAACCAACTTCTTGAGGTTCCCTTCCTGATTCATATCGAAGACAATGATGGGTAAATTATTTTCCATGCAAAGGGTGAAAGCAGTCATATCCATGATCTTCAAATTCTTGTCAATACATTCTTTGAAACTGATGGTATCGTATTTAACAGCTTTGGGATCTTTTTCAGGATCAGCAGTGTAGACACCATTTACCCTGGTTCCCTTTAAAATAACATCCGCCTGAATTTCAATGGCGCGCAATGAACCTGCAGTATCTGTAGTGAAATAAGGATTGCCGGTGCCCGCACCGAAAATCACAATGCGGTGTTTTTCTAAATGCCTGATGGCTCTTCTCCTGATATAAGGTTCCGCAATTTGCTCCATTTTAATCGCGCTCAAGAGTCGTGTATACATCCCTTGTTTTTCCAACATAGACTGTAAAGCCATGCCATTGATCACCGTTGCCAACATGCCCATATAATCTCCCTGTGCTCTTTCAATGCCTGTTTCCGATTCGTTCATGCCGCGGTAAATATTGCCTCCGCCAATTACAATGGCGACTTCAACACCCAGGTCAACGATTGATTTGATTTCTTTTGCATATTTGGCTACTATATTTGGATCAATGCCAAAACTGTTTTCTCCTGTAAGTGCTTCTCCTGAGAGTTTGAGGAGCACGCGTTTGAAAGTTGCTTGCATGGTGCGAATATACAAAAAGGGCCTTCATGATGAAGGCCCTTCTCATTTGAATATGTTGTTGATGATTTACCCGAGGGCAACACGCTTGAAAGCAGTCACTTTCAAGTCAGCTCCCTTGGATTTGATATAGTCACCTACCGTCTGCCCTGCATCTTTTACGAATGCCTGTGCAAGCAATGTGCTTTCCTTGAAGAATGCATTCAGCTTGCCGTCTGCAATTTTAGAGACCATCTCATCAGGCTTTCCTGCCATTTTAGGATCGTTCTTGATCAACTCAATGATAACACCTTTTTCTCTTTCTACTACCTCTGCTGGAACAGAACTGGCATCGATGGCAACTGGATTCATGGCTGCAATCTGCATCGCAACATCCTTTCCTACTTCAGCTTCTGCCTTGTTCAATCCAACCAATACACCCATTCTGTTGGCACCATGAATATAAGATGCAACAAAGTCAGCATCTACTCGTTCAAACTTAGAGATACCGATTTTCTCCCCGATGCTCGCCAATTTATCATTCACCAAATCTGCAATTTTTGCACCATTGATGCTGGCAGCATTCAATTCATCGACTGACTTAACATTGTTTGCAATAGCAGTATCCATGATACTTTGCGCAAATGCAATGAAGTCGGCATTCTTGCTCACGAAATCAGTCTCGCAACTCAAACAAAGTGCGATACCTGTTTTGTTGTCTGCAGTTGTCTTTGCCAATACTACACCTTCCTTCGCTTCTCTGTCACCTCTCAAAGCTGCAACTTTTTGACCCTTTTTTCTCAACCAGTCAATTGCTGCTTCAAAATCACCATTGTTTTCAGTAAGTGCTTTGCGGCAATCCATCATTCCCGCACCAGTCATTTGACGGAGCTTGTTAATATCTGCTGCTGTAATTGTTGCTGTTGACATAGTATAAATATTATGTGCGTTGAAGGTATGTGAACCTTCTTGGCCTGTTGTTTAAATAATTGTTAGCACTACTTTTTCTGGGCTGGCTTTCTTCCACCTGTGCCTGCTGCTGGAACACGACGTTTGGGAGCACCCGCTTTTCCAGCTGGTCTTTTGCCGCCTTCTGCATTTTCAGCATCTTCCTCAACAGAAAACTTCAACGCGTTTTCAGTTGACTCTTCTGCCTCATCCTCTTCTGCCTTTTCAGCCTGGCGCTCAGCCAAACCCTCTGCAATGGCAGCAGTGATGTAATTGGTGATGATGGCAATTGATTTTGTTGCATCATCGTTGGCAGGTACCGGGAATTCAACCTTGTTTGGATCGCAGTTGGTATCTACCATTCCAAAAGTTGTAATACCCAAACGCTTTGCTTCAGCCAATGCAATGTGCTCGTGTCCGATGTCGATGATGAACAAAGCTGCTGGTACTCTTCCCAATTGAGCGATACCACCCAATACTTTTTCCATCTTGTCTTTGTCGCGAGACAATTGCAAACGCTCTTTCTTGGTGATGCTGTCGAAACTTCCATCGTTCAACATCTTTTCAATGCTCTGCATTTTCTTGACTGACTTACGAACAGTGTTGAAGTTGGTCAACATACCACCCAACCAACGCTCGGTTACATAAGGCATGTTTACACGCTTGGCACACTCAGTAACGATTTCTTTTGCTTGCTTCTTGGTACCAACAAACATGATTTTCTTACCGCTTTTCGCGATGTTCTTGAGTGCATTCGCAGTTTCCTGCAAGCATTCCACCGTTTTATTCAAATCGATGATGTGTATACCTTTTTTCTCTGCGTAGATGTATGGCAACATCTTGGGATTCCACTTTTTACGAAGGTGACCGAAGTGAACGCCAGCTTCCAAAAGTTGTTGCTGCAGTGAAGTATTATTTTCCATTGTATTCTTTGTGTTTTAGATTCTTGATTGATATACCGATTAACGCTTGCTGAACTGGAAGCTTCTTCTTGCTTTCTTCTTACCGAATTTCTTCCTTTCAACACCTCTTGGATCTCTTCTCAACAAACCAGCTGCTTTCAAAGCAGGTCTGAATTCAGGATTCAAAGTGATCAAAGCACGAGCAATGCCCAACTTGGCTGCTTCTGCCTGTCCTTTTTTACCACCGCCAGCTGCGTTGATCTTGATATCATACTTTCCAACACCATCAATGGTTTTAAGAGAAAGTTCCACTTGGTTTTGAAGATATACTTGCGGGAAGTATTCTTTATAGTCAAGGTCGTTTACAGTAATGCTACCATTTCCTTTGGTAAGGAATACCCTGGTAACCGCTTCCTTTCTACGACCCAATCCGATTTTTTGCTTTTCCATTATACTTTATTTGAATTCGTTTTGAAATTAGAATTTAAAAGGAGTTGGTTGTTGGGCACCATGTGGATGCTCAGCACCTGCATAAACAAATAACTTCTTGAACATCTTACGGCCAAGTCTGTTCTTGGGAAGCATTCCCTTTATTGCTCTCTCCATGATTTGCTCAGGACGACGCTTCAACAAATCTTTTGCAATTTCAATTTTCTGTCCACCAGGATATCCAGAAACATTCTGGTATTCCTTGTAGTCAATTTTATTACCTGTGAAAACAACTTTGTCAGCATTGATAACGATGACAAAATCGCCGCAATCAACATGGGGAGAATAATACGCTTTGTTTTTTCCGCGCAATACAGCAGCAATCTTACTGCTGATTCTTCCCACCGTTTGATTGGTCCCGTCAACAATATGCCATTTGCGTTGAACGGAAGCAGCATTTGCGTGCTTTGTGGTGAAATGTAGTTTACTCATTTTTTCTTTTTTTTGGGACAAGCCCTGTTTTAAAATCTGTCGCCGCCATCCCGGAAACAGCCCATTCTTCCAAATGGGAGCGCAAAGCTAGTCCAATTCATGCCCAAAAACGAATAAAATAAGAGATTTTTTTAAAGACACCTTTGTAACTTATTGATAATCAATAAAAAAATTGACTCATTTTAAAATGAGCATTTGCCAAAAAATGGGCGGAAGATCAAAAGCGGAAACTGACCGAAGATTTTTTCTTGATTTGCTCGTAGGTTTCTGAACTGAAGGAGAAGAGTTTACCCGGACGATGATTGACTTTTTGTTCCATCTCCTCTTCATCCTTTAACAAGCCTGTAGAAAATATTTTTTTGCGGAAATTTCTTCTATCCAGGCTCACGCCGAGAATTTGCTCGTACACGTGCTGCAAGTCACGCATAGAAAATTTCTTCTCCAGCAAATTGAAGATGATGGGTTCTTCCTGGATTTTATTCCTAAGTACTTTCAGGGACTGATCAAGAATCTCCTTGTGGTCGAAAGCCATGGTCTGAATATCAGCAACAACGTGCCAATGGAGATTGTGATCTAATTTTTTCAATTGATAATCCCGCACATTGACCAAGGCAAAAAATGCAGTTGTAATAACCCTTCCTGCAGGATGCCTATCAATTGAGCTAAATGTTTTTACTTGCTCAAGAAACATGTCGTTGAGTCCGGTTCTCTCCCTTAGTATACGGTGTGAAGCCTGACCCAGGTTTTCATCTGGATGAAGCAAATCGCCCAAGAGTGACCACTGCCCCTTGTATGAAGGCAAATCACTTTCAATCAACAGCACCTTCAACACGCCCTTGTCATATCCAAAAATGACGCAGTCAACCGAAAGTGCAAATTGAAATTCAGGTACGAGTTGAACCGGCGTGGTATTGATATTGTGTTTTTTGCGATGAGGCATTTGGTAGAAAACAATTGATTCTGAATCGGAAGATATAAAAAAATAAGAATCTTCCTTGCTACCTGCGCTGAAACGTTTTCAAATAAAAATACCCCTGCAAAGAGGGGTATTTTTGTGAAATATATTTAAACTATTGTTTGCTGACCTTATATGTATAGTATCCGGGGTTCGTCAGGTCGAGTGAGATTTTGTAAGTACCTGCGCCTGGAAGCACAATATTGGCACCACCATATTCAAGTGAGTTATTGGCACCGTCATCGCCTAGGTTGATGCCCCAATCGCTGTTGGCACGGAATTTAAATTCTTCTCTTCCACCTACTGTTGCAGTACCTTCCCAAACACCATTTGTCAATGTCATGCTGATATCGCTGCTCCATCCAGTCAAACTTCCAATGATGGCCCAGGTTGTTTTGGTAATGGAATAGGTTTCATCTTTCGTATTGGCATTGATCCTGAAGAATCCGGCACCCGGGAACTTAAGATTTCCTCCAGATGTACTCAATTTACCAGCACCTCCATCACCAAAAACAGTCCCGCTCCAATCTGGCTGTGCAGCTATTTTAAATTCATAAGATCCTCCCTCTTTCACTGAAACATACCCTTCATGCACACCGTCTTTTTTGGGTGAACCCAATTGAGGTGCTGATGCTGGAGTCCAGCCCTGATAATCGCCAGGAACATACAGCAATCCAATTTCCTGCAAGAGGGTAACCGTAAACTTACCAGCCTGGAAATCCATTCTGAGTTTGTATATACCAGTTTTATCCGGACCAGGGAAATTATCGGATAGATTGAATCCAAAGTCACCGCCCTTGTTCAACCCGGTTGCATTGTTGTCTTTTACAGAGTACTTATTACTCCAATCCCCATTCACTGGTAGACAGAGAAACTGTTGACCACCTTTCATATAAAACTCTCCCTCATAGGTAACAGAATCAATTCTGGTGAACTGTTGTGATGGTACAGGAACAGGATTGTTCCATCCGCCTGCTGTTGCACTTCCAACAAGGAACAGTTGTTTAGAAGTTGGAGGCAATACTTTTGGCGGTGTAACATACGGAGTGTATTTCAAAGCAAAGGCGTTGGAGAGCAGTCGCTCATTGTTGTTTGCATGAGACGAGATGATTCTCAACTCCATGTTGTACTGCTTGTTGAAAGCAAATCCAAATCCGAGTGCAATTGCATTGATTTCCTTCGCAGTGAAAGAAGCAGTACGACTACCTGTGACTACTTTTTCCTCTGCCTTGGAGAAATTCCTTCCGGCTGAATCCAATTGGATGATGTACTTGACTGTGTTTGAGTCAACCGAATACGTAGGATTCGACCAGTTGAGGGTCAGCACAGTCTTGCTAGAGTCAGCTACTACTGGCGCCAATGTATTTGCAGAAGCATTCAGTGTCGTTGCTGTTCCGGGTGCATAGTTGGGCAATTGTTCAATTTTTTCGCATGATGAAACAATCAGCGAAAAGAAAAAGATGGCAATCCCGTATGACAATAAATTATATAGCTTTTTCATATCTGTTTTTTTAAAAGCTTATTGTTTGGTTACAGTAAATGTTCCGTCCTGGAAATTCACTACTATTTTAAAACTACCCGCAGTGGTAGGACCAACAAATGCCGGATCTGCATCTTTCTTTTCAAAAGTTCCACCTGATGCATCGCCTGCTACCATATGGTATTGTGTTCCCCATACTCCGTTGTCTTGAAGCATTTTGTAGTATCCGCCACCTTTGAAGTTAACCACCAGTTGATACAGGGTTTCAGAAACCTTGGTGAACTTTTGTGAAGTAACAAATGGTGCAGGAAGCGGGTTGTTCCATCCAGATTCAAAAGCATCTCCAATCACCCACAGGTCATTGTTTGTAGGCAGTGGAACTTTTGGAGGAGGAGCAAAAGGAGTCACATTCAATTTAAGTGTATTGGAAATCAGTTTCGTTGCAGATGCACCCAAAGAAGCAGAGATTCTAACGTCAATGGAAGCAGCTGTACCAAGTTTGAGTTTGAGATCACTCAAAATAATATTGAATTCTTTTTGAGTATACTGAACACTTAAATCTTTGCTGATTGAAACTGATTTCTTATTTGCACCAGCAAAATTTTTACCAGCCTCATCAATTTCTAATAAATACGTAACATCTTGTGAACTAACCCCAGATGCAAATTGGTATGCAGGATTGGTCCAGCTGAATTTCACAGCAAGATTGTTTTGCGTTGCGAAAGAAAGCGGTACTGTTCCAGTTGCAGAAGCACTTAAAACAGGGGCGCTGCCGCCGAGAAATACTTCTTTCACCTCTGCCTTTTCGCAAGATGCTAAAATGGTGATGGAGAGAAGAAGTATACTGATGTGTTGGATGAATTTTTTCATAACCAAGATTTTATTGAATTTGAATATCAGTAGCCTGAGTTCTGTTTGAGGTTAGGGTTAGAAGATATGTCAGCTGAAGGAAGCGGATAGAGGTTTCTTGTAGGAGCAACTCCAGTTCCACCTTTCACACCACCTTTCCATGGCCACAGGTAAGTTGATTCAGTAAACTTACCATAACGGATCAGGTCGGTTCTTCTGTGTCCTTCCCAATACAACTCTCTTGCTCTTTCATCAAGAATGAAATCTGCAGTAAGTTGGGCAGCATTGATGCTTCCACTTGCATTTCCGTATGCCCTTTGTCTGAGCGCATTCACGTATGTCAATGCTGTTGCTTTGTCGCCAGCTGTGCCAACACGTGCTGCTGCCTCGGCGTAAATCAAATGCATTTCAGCCAAACGGAAAATGGGGAAATCTATATCCACCCAAGTAAGGTTGGAACCAACTGCATTGTCTTTCCTCCTGTTCTTGAATTTTGAAATCGCATAGCCATCTTTGAAATTGGAGAGGTCATTGATTTCAAGGTTCTGTCCCTGTGTGAAAAACTGTGAACGTTTGTCTGCTGTTCCAGTTACATCAGGAAACAATGCAGGCAATGCACTGGTTGTACGCAAACCAAACCATCCTCCATCAATGCCAAAATCAGCAGCAACCATGTCACCGCCTACTGCAGCATGCGTAAGGAATGTAGTACCACCCCAGTTTTGCGTTTTCAACCCATCGTAGTTGATGGTGAAAATAAATTCGCTGGTATTGGTATTGTTGTCTGCTCTCATCAGCAATCTGTAATCGCTGATCAATGTATAACCGCCATCAATTACTTTTTTCGCGTAGGTCAATGCATCCGCATAGCGTTGAGTACCGGTATAAACACCAGCATTCAAGTATACCCTTGCAAGCAAAGCCTGTGCTGCAGCTTTGTCTGCTCTTCCATACTCGTTGGCCCTTGCATTGGGCAATTCATTTTCAATTGCCTTCAATTCAGTTTCAATATACTTGAAGAGGTCTCCGCGGTTGATTTGTGTTGGAGTGAAAGAACCAAGCGCCTGCTCATCTGTTGCAAAAGGCACATTTCCGAAAAGATCCATCAATACCCAGTATTGATAGGCTCTGAGAAAACGGGCCTCAGGACGATACTTCTTGATCTGATCTGCATCCGCTCCAGAGATACCTTTTGCTGCGATGTTTGCATCAGAGGCCTGACGGATGAAATCATTGCAAAGTGTGATCTGATAATATGATCTGTAATACAATCCAGTCAGCATGGGATTATTGGCAGACCAGTTCATGTTGTGAAAATCCTGGATTCCAGGATCACCCCACGCAACCACTGCTTCATCTGTGCTGAGCTCTTGTGCTTTCCAGAACAATCTCAAAAAATCTGATGTTCCTTCATCAAGACCTTGGATATCGCCATTGCCAGCAGGACCATTGTTTCCTGTTGTGGCAAAGCTTCCATACAATTTGGCAAATGCCTGTTTGTAGCCTTGTGGTGTACTGTATACTTGTCCAGACGTTATATCATTCAAAGGCAGGAGATCCAACTGCTTGGAGCAGGAAGAGAACAGCACTACCAGAAGAAACGCTGAAATAGATGTTTGAATAATTTGCTTTTTCATATGCTTGTATTTGCTCATGAATAGAATTAAAAATCAAGATTAACTCCCAAAACAAATGTGCGTGGGCGTGGATAAAAATTATTATCAATGCCACCATTGATCTCAGGATCCAATCCGGTGTACTTGGTGATCACAAATGCATTTTGAACATTCGCACTGAGTCGCATGTTCGCCCTGTCTTTGAATACCTTTCCAAGATTGTAACCAACATTGATGTTGTCCATTCTGAAGAACGATGCATTTTGAATGTAGTAATCTGAAAGGTAGTAGTTAGCCCCGTTTCCACTGAATCCGCTCACCAATACATCTCTGGATCCATTGTTGATGTATCCAATTGGATTGAGGATATTTCTTACAGTACCGGTGCTGGATGCAACGTTGTTGTACATGTAGTTTCCTACGTTGGCCCTCGCAACGAGTCCCGCGTTCCACTTGCCTGAACTTACGTTTGTGCTGAATCCAAAGAACATGCGTGGATCAACACCTTTGTATTGATACAGGTCTCTCTCATTGATGATGCCATCACGGTTCAAATCCGAGAAAAGATTATCAATTGGTTTTCCGGTTTGATCATAAACTTGCTTGTACACAAAGAAAGCACCTCTGTTGTATCCAACTGAATGAATCATGATTGTATTTCCTGTTCCACCTGAAATGCCACCAAATCTTGCACCTGGATAATTGGGATCATCAGAGATGGTCAATTTGGTAATGGTGTTTTGATTGTATGTTGCGTTGAATGAAACATCCCATGTCAGGTTACGCTTTCTGATTGGCTGGAGATTCAACGTGAATTCAACACCTTTGTTTTCCATGGTTCCAACATTCGCAACAATCTTGTTGGAGAAGTTGGTACCTGCCGGCTGGTTGATTTCATTCAGCAAGTCCTTTGTCTCTCTTCTGTATAGTTCAACCGTACCGCTTACTCTTCCATCCAACAATCCGAAATCAACTGCAAGGTTGGTGGTAGCTGTTTGCTCCCACTTGCGGTTGAAGTAATAACCACCTGGACGGAACATTTGATAAAATGTATTGCCAAACTGATACTGAGCAGTAAGAGAACTCAGGTTGTAATAAGATATGTAGTCGTAATAACCGATGCCATCCTGTTGACCTGTAACACCATAACCAATTCTCAATTTCAAATCGTTGATGGTTTTGGAATTTTTAAGGAAGGATTCTTCGTTCAGCTTCCATGCAAATGCTGCAGATGGGAAAAGACCGAAGCGATTGTCAACATTGAATTTAGACGAACCGTCTTGTCTGACTGAAGCAGTAATGAGGTATTTGCTCATGATGCTGATGTTCGCTCTTGCAAGCATGGAACTCAATCTGTACTGAGGTTTGTCAAATTCAAAATTGGGGGTATTGACAATGGTGTTGTCGAATGTTTTATCAGGGAAGTTGTAGTTGGTGGTCAGATAATCCTGGTACTCATACCCTGCTGTCAAATCAACGCGTGTTTTGATGCTTTCAATATCCTTCGCATAATTAAGGTAGGCGTTCAAATAGGCGTTTTGCCTTTTCTGTCTGTATTCATTGTTTACGCCTCCATGAAATTTGTTGTTTGCATCTTTGAAACGCTTGAACGTGCTCGCTGCTTCCTCAGGTACAACTATGGTTCCTTTGCCATCTGCAATATCAGCACCTGCATTTACCACTGCACGCAATTCAGGAAGGAAATGGAATTTATAATCTGCAAGAACATTGGCAATGTGACGGTTCACATCACTTCTGTCGTCACGCAGCATCAAAATACCAAGTGGATTCTTGGGTGACAATGCCTTCAATCCTGTTGCAGAAGTTGGATCCAGCCATTCCCAATATCCTCCGTAATCATTTTTACCGGCGTATACTGGCTTGGTTGGATCGAAATTCACTGCTGCACCAATGGAACCTTCATTTGCAAAGACTGAGTTGCTCAATGATGATTTGATATTGAAATCAATTTTGAGGTGATTGTCAAAGAAGGTTGGATTGAGATTCAATCCGAGTGTAGTACGTGTTAAATTTCCTGTTTTCAAAATACCGTTTTGATTGAGGTAGCCAAGAGAGACCCTGTAAGGAAGCTTCTTGATGGAACCTCTCACACTGATGTTGTTATCACTTGTCAACGCATTCTGATAAATCTGGTCTTGCCAATCAGTATTCTCCTGACCCAACAAGGCTTTCATGGATGCATTTCCATTTGCATTTACGAAATCTCTGATTTCATCACCATTCAGTACGTCCGCTTTTTTTGCGATCGTACCAACCGACAACAATGAGTTGAATGATACCATTGGTTTGCCACTTGCACCTTTTCTGGTGGTGATCATGATGACACCGTTGGATGCACGTGAACCATAAATCGCAGCTGCAGAGGCATCTTTCAAAATGGTAAAGTTTTCAATATCGTTCGGGTTGATGAGGGAAAGCGGATTTGCTTGTCCAGCGATGCCACCATTGTCTAGCGGCATTCCGTCCACCACAATCAAAGGATCGTTGCTGGCATTCAAAGATGCACCGCCCCTGATTCTGATGGTGCTTCCTGCACCTGGCGCACCACTGTTGGAAGTAATCTGCACACCTGCTACCTTTCCTTGGATCAATTGCTCAGGTGTGGTCAAAGCTCCTTTTACAAAATCTTTGCTTGAAACTGAAGCGACACTTCCTGTGAGATCTCTTTTTCTAGCAGCACCATAACCGATGACCACTACTTCTCCCAAAGTGGATGAAGTGGATGATAATTTAATATCAAGCACTCCAGTTGTAATGTCAACATCCACGACGCTGTAACCAGAACTGCTAACAGTCAATTGGTTGGATGTGGAAGAAATTTTGATGCTGAAATTTCCATTGGCATCTGTAATCACACCGGATGAACCACCCTTGAGTGTTACAGAAGCTCCGGCAATCGGGGATCCGGTTGCATTGTCTGAAACCCTTCCCTGTACCGTTTTTTCTTGTGCCAATGAAGACAACATGGCAAATAGCGCAACCACAAGCAATCGAAGGTGATTGAGCGCAGGCTTTAATGAAGTATTCATAATTTGAAAATTTTAAAGTGTCATTTTCACACAAAAAACGAGTTGTTATCGTTGGATTAATATTGTGTTAAAAATACACTAAGGATGCAATTAAATATTTTTTTTCCAAATAGCAATAAGCTGTTGAACATATTTTACTGCCTGTTTCTAAAAGTTCCCCAAAACTGTTTCCAGCGAAATTTGAAGAATTTTAACTGATTTCATCCCTATATTGCGTAAATAATACACATTGCATGATCCGCATGCCACTCAAGCTGATTGCTTTCCTGATTTTACAGGGTATCTGTATATCAATATTTGCTCAGCTGCAATGGAGTCCAGCATTTATAACCGAAACCAGCAGTTCCATCAGCATCAAGGCGAACGCCAACTTAGGCAACAAGGGCTTGCTTGGATACACTCCGAGCAGCGATGTATATGTGCATATCGGCGCCATCACCAATCTGAGCAGCGGACCATCAGGCTGGAAATATGTAAAATTTGACTGGGGGACCACCAACCCTGCAGCCAATGCGCCATTGACCGGTGCTAATGAGTGGACGTTCACCATCAATGGTGGACTTCGTAGTTTTTTTGGCATTACCAATAGCAACGAAAAAATTGAAAAAATCGCAATCCTCTTCAGATCAGGAAATGGAAACAGGGTCTTGCGCAACGACGATGCATCTGATATGTACATCCCTGTTTACCCAGCAGGTGACTTCATCAGAATTGATGAGCCAACTTCACAACCAAAATATATCAGAACACTGCAACCCATCAACGTCAAAGTGGGTGAGAATATGAAGGTGACAGCCAATGCAACTGCAGCAGCAAAATTACAGATCACCCACAACGGTGATATAAAAGCAACTGCAGAAAACAGCTCTTCCATCAACAAAGAAATCACTATCACAAAAGGTGGATCACAACAAATCATCGCAGAAGCAAACTTCTCAAATGGAACAGTGCAAAGAGATACCATTCAATTTTTTCTCGCTGGCAATGCAACCATCGCAGCACTGCCTACCGGGATCAGAGAAGGTGTGACGTATGAGGCTGGGGATACATCTGCCTACCTCGTTATTCATGCTCCAGGTAAAAACAGAATCGCCTTGATCGGTGATTTCAACAACTGGACAGAAAACGAAGCGGCTCAAATGAACAAAACCCCCGATGGAAATAATTTTTGGATCAGGATCACAGGATTGAAATCTGGCATTGAATACGCCTATCAATTCCTGATCGACGGGAGCCTGCGTGTGGCTGATTACAATACAGAAAAAGTATTGGATCAAAACAACGATGGGTTCATTCCCTCTGCTAACTTCCCCAACCTGAAATCTTTTCCCAAAGAAAAAACAAGCGGCATCGTCAGCATCCTCCAAACCGGAAAACCTTCCTTCTCCTGGAAAGTTGGCAACTTCAAACGTCCTGACAAGAGAAACCTGATAATTTACGAACTGCTCATCAGAGACTTTCTTGCCAATCAGAATTTTCAAACACTGAAAGATACCATCCCCTATTTGAAAAAGCTGGGTGTGAATACCATCCAACTCATGCCTGTTACAGAATTTGAAGGCAACCTCAGCTGGGGTTATAATCCCAACTTCTTTTTTGCAGTCGATAAATATTATGGAACAGAACAGGCACTCAAGGCATTCATCGATGAGTGCCATGCACAGGGAATGGCTGTTGTACTGGACATGGTCATGAACCATGCATTTGGTTCATCGCCGGTTGCACAGATGTATTGGGATACCACCAACAATAAACCTTCCACAACAAACCCCTGGCTGAATCCAGATGCAAAACATCCTTACAATGTTGGATATGATTTCAACCATGAATCTGCTGCCACTAAAAATTTATTGAACAGAATGATCAGGCACTGGCTGATCAATTATAAGTTGGATGGATTCAGGTGGGATCTCTCAAAAGGATTTACACAAACAAACAATCCCAACAATGTATCAGCATGGGGCAATTATGATGCCAGCAGAATAGCAACATGGAAAAGAATCTATGATACCATGCAACTTGTATCCAATGGCAGTTATTGCATTCTTGAACATTTTGCGGACAACGCTGAGGAAAAAGAATTGGCAGATTATGGAATGATGTTTTGGGGAAATGGGAACTATAATTTCAATCAGGCAACCATGGGATACAGCCAGGACGCTGACTTCAGCGGAATCCTGCACAGCAAAAGAAATTGGCAACAGCCCCATTTGATTGGTTATATGGAAAGCCATGATGAAGAGAGACTCATGTATAAAAACATCAGTTTTGGCAACCAGTCGGTGAACTACTCTACAAGAGACAGCAATACAGCACTGCTTCGCATGTCGCAAGCTGCAGCATTCTGGTCGATGATGCCAGGTCCTAAAATGTTGTGGCAGTTCGGTGAATTGGGTTTCCCCTTTTCGATCAATACCTGTGGAAACGGAACAGTGAACAGCGCATGCAGACTCGACAACAAACCACCTGTTTGGAGTTACCTGAACAACCCATTCAAAAAATCACTTTTCAATAAATATGCCAACCTGCTCAAGCTGAGAACAAATCCAAGTTTTATAACCACATTTACATCCACACCATTTACATATGATTTGTCTACTCCATTCAAGTGGCTACAAATCAATGGAGATTCACTCAAGGTGATGGTGATTGGAAATTTTGATATTGCTTCCCGTACGTCGACTGTCAATTTCCCGAATACCGGCATCTGGTACAGTTACTTAAACGGCACGTCCATAAACCTCAACAACGCCAGCACTTCCATTACACTCGAACCGGGAGAATTTCATGTGTATTTGAATAAAAATCTGAGTAATACAATCATCACATCTGTTTCCCAACCGATCCTTCCCAATGCAGATCAATTGACAGTGATTCCCAATCCAATCCATGAAAGCACCATGATTGGATTTAAATTGTCTGAAGCATCGCTGGTTGATATCAGCCTGATAGATAACCAAGGCAGGATCGTTGAAAAAATCTTACAGAGTTTCAGAAGCGCAGGTCATCACAGCATCCCCTTCCCCCAATCAAAGTTGTCTGCCAAAGCAGCAGGCAATGGCATCTATTATGTAATGCTGAAGACAAACAACGGAACCCTACTCAGCAAACATTTACTCTACTATTAGACATTCTGCGCCAAACCAATGCGCATGCATGATTTCATCAAATTAGAAGCCCAAATTGGCTGAAATGAAAGCCTATTCATTTATTTTTATTCTTTGATATCACCATGTTTGACAAAGAAGAAATAAAAAGATTGCAGGAACAGAGCAAAGCATTTCTTGACAAAAGAAATGAAGAGGAATTTATCAGTCAACATGTTGAAGACCTCCGCAAATGCATTCGATTCCACGAACACAGGTATTATGTCATGGATGACCCGCTTATTGCAGATGTTGAATTTGATCTGCTCTACAAATTGCTAGAAAAAACTGAAGCAGCCGATCCATCGATTGTTACAGTTGACTCACCCACCCAACGGGTTGGAGCGGGTTTCACCAAACAATTCAATACAGCACAGCACCTGGTTCCGATGCTTTCGTTGGAGAACTCTTACGACGCAGATGATTTACTGGAATGGGATAGGAAAGCAAGGGAGTTATCCGGACTGCAAGAATTGAGCTATTGCGTTGAACCAAAATTTGATGGTGCAAGTATTTCACTTGTATATGAAAACGATCTTTTTGTAAGAGGTACAACAAGAGGCGATGGGGTTGCAGGAGAAGAGATCACACTGAATTTAAAACAAATAAAATCGATCCCGCTCTCTGCACCTTTTTCTAACTACGGCATTCAACAGGCAGAAATCAGAGGTGAAGTGCTGATGAACAAGAAAAGCTTTCAGCGTTTTAACGAGGGTCTCATAGAGCAAAATCTTCCACCACTTGCCAATCCCCGCAATGCTGCATCCGGTTCACTTCGCATCAAAGATGCATCAATCGTTGCGAAGAGAAATCTTGAAGCATTCATTTATCATCTCGCATATGTACATACTGAAGGCAATGCAAAGGAAATTTCATCTCATTCCAAATCCCTTGAAATGCTC
>Ga0209358_10001031_pt1 | contig 22936 bp, 19 predicted proteins | sample LauGreFa1BDMLBSN_2_FD_187574 | JGI IMG/M metagenome (GOLD analysis project Ga0209358, IMG submission 187574) | Freshwater lake microbial communities from Lake Michigan, USA - Fa13.BD.MLB.SN (SPAdes) (version 2) | ecosystem: Environmental > Aquatic > Freshwater > Lake | place: Lake Michigan, USA...
AAACTGACGCTGATGCTGATGCTGATGACATTTTACCTTATTTTTACTCTTTTATCACCTTCTTATTCTTATTTCAATTTTTTTTATTTTTTACCACCTTACTCATACCACCTTTTTTTTATAATAATTATGGGGAACCCAGGTTCCCCCATGCCCCCTCCTGTTAACAAATTCAGGTCTCCTATAACACCCTTCCTGTTACAAAAAAATAAGAACAAAAAAGTTGTTATAATAATTACAAATAAATCTAATACCCTAACTTATGATTATTGCTCGTCTTTTTATAAATAACTAGCGATTATCCACGTAACATCTTCATTTAAGACAACTGTTGAACAAATCGATTTTACCTCTTCATCAATGAATTCAAAATACACCGAACGGTAAGTATTATAAACTTCTAGAAACTTCTTTTTATAAGCACGTATCCTCTTGAGTCGCGCATCCCTTCCCAAACGTTCTTCGTAAGTGATTATATCCTCTATTGCCTTTTTATCTACAATTAAATTTTTCATTGCTTTTTTAGTTTCATAAATAAATCTACGATAAGCGTGTATAATGTCAAAATGACCATTCAAAACAACGAATTCTCTTTTTATTGTTTCAAAATTCGAAAATAATTTATAATAATCAATCGCCAAACGCACACGTGACATTCCCTTCACCTTTTTACTTTGTTTTTCCATTATTTTTAATTTCGTAAACAGCATAACACCTAACCTATTCATTATTACGACTTTTTTCTCCCAAGAAGCACTCGAAAATCTAATACAAAGTGTAATATCCTCATTATACCGCTTTTCTATCATATATAAGTTATATGATAGTTCTGGTAACTCCTTTCTAAATTTTTCTTCAAATGGTTTCAATCCGTGTGCCAGTTTAATTATTTCATTTTTTTCACTAATATATCTTTGCTTTCTAGATATAGAATGTATCAATAAAGTATCGCTTCTTGAAATAGCGTTTCGAGTCATTCTATGATGGTGTTATTGTTTTGGGTTGCTTTTGACTTATTTTACAAAAAGTATTCAATTTTTTTAAAAATTTCATCGACGCCACTTCAATTATGTATTACCAATTTTTATTTTAAATTGCTTCGGCTTAAATTTTGTATTCATTATTCTATGATTCACTGATTCTAGCACCTTTTTTTTAGTTTTTTGTTTTACTTCATGTACAACTTCTGAATGTATAATTTTATCAAAATTTTTCTCTCCGTTTTTAGCGCGGAAAAATATATTTCTTCGTTTATCTGTACAATATTTACAAAAACAACCGTTATCTATATAATGCTCTCCTTGAATATCATTTATATATTGATTTTCTAAGCATATCGACATATAAAATTTAAATTCGTCTGGTGTGAAAGGTATAACATCATTACATATCCTTCGCTTCCAAGATTGTAAATACGTTTGTTTCTCTTCTTCATTATAATAAAAATTCAGATATGTGCAGTTTTTAATATCTTCATAAAAATTAACAGGCAACCGATATTCATTTTTAAATCGTTTATATAGCTCTCCAATTTTTTTATTCTCTGTTTTATAATCACTTATTAAAACGATATCTGAAGAAAATATTTCAGAGAGAATCGTGTCCCATAAATGCGAATCACATAAACGCAACTTTATATATTTTATTTTATTGACTTGTTGAACAGTATATTTTTTCGTAAAATCAAAAGGAACAGGGTCTGCTATATTATATTTACTGAAATAATGGTCATCACTTTCTAAATGAGGAAACAATTTATTAAATCTATTGGTGACACGCTGCACAGAATATTTATTAATATTTTCCTCTTGATTATTGAAATGATAAGGTGCAATTTTTTCAAAAAACGCGGATATTTTTCTCTCTATAGGGGTCCTATACACATCTATAACATAGACGTTTTTACCTGAATTTGATAGATAAGTAAGAATATCATTTATAGTTACATTGGTTATACCAGTTAATACTTCCAACATTACTTCATCGTGAATATGAATTATATTGTAACTTTTACCTAAAGATATTCGTAAAGAGGACACTAATGTTGTTGACCCCACTTTTGGTGGCGTATAAATAAAAATATAATTATTGTTTTCGTTTTTAAATAGTTGATTCACTGATTGTGCAATTATTTCATTTTTGTTTGACATAAATATATAGTAATACGAGTAATTTAAAATTTAAAATTAAATGTATTATGAAATGTATTATGAAATGTATAATGGCAATTGATGAACCTAAAATTGTTGAATATGTCAAATGAATACATAATGGAGCTAAAAAAGTATTTTAATTTTTATGCGCTGTAAAAATTAAATTTATAATAATGATGTATTATCGTTTTACTAGTTATACTAAAACAACGTTCTTTACAAAATGTTTATTCATATATTTTTGAATATTAAAATAAGTTAACTCTTGTCCCTCTTCAAGACCCAAAAGGCCTTTTAATTTGTCATCAGGTGTAATAATCTTACTATTCGAAGAATTTTCCAAATGGTGCTCTTTTATATAAGAACATATAGCCTTGGTAACTTCAGTTCTTGCTATTTCAGTACCCTCCTCTTTATTCATAAATTGGCATAACTCTTTTGTCACCTTACTTGGCTTTGCAAATCCAGATGGTTTTCTATTTCCGCTTTTCTTGTTTTTAATAACTTCCTTTTTTAACCCCTTCATTTGTTTTTTCACCGATTTTTCTAATAATTTAAGGTTTTGTTGAAGTGCGGATATTTGTGTTTTAACATTATTTAATCCGTTTACAATACCTTCAAATTGTTCACATAATTCGTTTCCACTTTGCTCTCCAGATTGTTCAACACTTACGGCGTTAGTCATTCTATATCTACATTTGTCAAGTAAACTTTAAATCGATTTTTATAAATATTATTTATACTAATCGATAGATAAAAACTTATATACAGACGTGTGTCACTTATCGACGTCGATGACTGCGTTTTCTATGACGGCGTGTTTTTCTACCATGTTTCATATTTTTACAAATAGGACAACAACATGTACATTTATGTCCGTTTGATTTTCTAGAACCGCGTCTTTTGCGAGTACCTCCTACTAGACTAGCCCCAGCTTCTCCCTTTTCACCTGCATCATCTAACATATCATATTCTTCATCCTTTGCAACAATAACCTTACCGTCATCCTTTTTCGCAACATTTGCATTAGAACCGTTTTCACTAGAAATACCACCTGTTAGCTCATTTTCAATATCTGGTTCTTGTCCACCCTTCTTATTTTTTGCCATATTCTTACAAATAGGGCATGTACAATTCGCTTTATGTCCGTTACCCTTCTTTTTACGACCTCCTTCTTTTACGTCTTCATCAGCACCTCCTTGCTTCTTTGCATTTTTCATATTCTTACAAATAGGGCAACCACAATTAGGCTTATGACCATTTTTTTTATTAGAACCACCCATCCGCTTTATCATTTCCTTTTCAGCATCTTCTTCATATCCTCCTCTTTTGGCTTTATTTTTCATATTGTCACAAATATGACACGAACAACAAGTCTTATGCCCATTTTTTCTTCGCGCACCTCCTAATTGAGCTTCTGGAGAACTTGATTTATAGTTATCATCACTCATTATATATTACTGTAATAATTTAAGTTTTTCAAAAATAGTTTAATAATAAAGTTATTTTTGAAATTATTTTATTCGCATATTATATTTTGTCTAAATTTTTATTTATTTTCTGTATTCACGGTGGCGCCTTGACGAGGAGGTCTACCGCGTGGCTTACCATCAACTGCATTATTTACTAAAGTCCAAGTCTTTCTATCTCCTTCTCTAGGACCTTCTCCACGAACTCTTGGTCTGGCATCTCTAGGTGGTCTTTGTCTTGGTTCAGTTTCGTCACCTCTTTCTGTTTTATAGGTACTTCTGGACATTTTAAATTCACGTCTAGTTTCGCACATTAATTTACCACCCTTAATACCATTTACATCTGCCGCTTGCCATTCATGGGTCCCAGAAGTTGTCTTACTTAAACTAAATTCTACATATTCCCCTTGGACTAAATATTTGTATTGCTGATTTTCAACATTAATGGAACTATGATGAACAAAAACATCGGTTCCTGAACGTTCTCCATCGGTTACTGTAATAAATCCGTAACCAGCTTTGTTGTTGAACCACTTAACACGACCAATTAAGTGCTCTGAAGGTGTAACATCGTCTTTGTTAGTTGACATGATATAAATTATAATAATGGGTTATCTTTATATAGTTTACCAGACAGAATATTATTTTCGTATACCATACATATAGGCTCTACATGTATAGAGAGTTATTCGAAAACTACAAATTGTAAAAAAAACCGTTTTTTTGTATAGTAAAACGCTTCTTTTTATACTCAAACCTCAACAAATAATTATACAATATATTTGATAAAACCGATTGAATACATAAATATTTAAATTGTCCACCAGACATATCTATTAAATAATGCAACACATCGCGACAAAGGCCGTTTTCTCTATATTCAGGAAATATATATATGCCAAAAACGGTGACTACATTGGTGCGCGTCTTTAAAAAAATTAGTTCGCCATAGTCACATTCAAATGAAATCTTACCAGTTTCATACGAAGAATAGGACCCTAAATACGTATCTATAATTTCTTTGAAACCGCCGATATTTATAGATATGGTATCCATGCAAAACCTTAAATGTATTATATAATACAACATTACATTTAAGCTCTTGGTTGTGTAATATAGTATACGTGTGTTAAAACAAAACGTTCTAAATCTGATTTTTTACTAGTGTCGACATCATTTACGTCTATTTTATCGAAATCGTAAAGCTCTATGTTATTGTAAGCAATATACTCGAAAATAGGTATCAAATTAATAGACTCTAATTCCTTTGTTTCAAGGGTCTTCAAGTTTACTTTGAAGTCTGATGCGGTTTTTCTAACGTAATTGAAAATCACTAGAGCAATCATTTTTAGTCTCTTGTCTTGTTGTTTTTCCGCTTTTTTGTTTACCATTTGAAAAACACTAAAGACGGATTCAATAAATTCTGGCATTTTGTCATATATACGGAGTGATGTAGTAGATATTTCTTCGGACATTGTATTATAATATAATGTAGTGTTCTTTTTAACTGTTTTATTATGAATAAAATATAATATTTACGGCATTATAGTCCTATTTCTCTCTTGAAGCCTTCTATAATCAATGTATAATTGGGCTTCTCCGAAAAACCGAGACTCCTAGCATATTTTATATAATTGGTGAGTATCTTGGGTAGCTTTATATCGTCCGTAATAGATTGCTTAATCTGTACGATGGTTTCTGTTGTATTCGTATAATCGTCGGTATTGGTGTAATCATTTGATGTATTAAACTGCCAAGGTAAAAACCCCACATAAAAGTAAACCAACATATATCCTAAAGATTCCAAATCATCTCGTCTACTCAACTCTATACAATTGTGCGCGTTTATGCTGGCATATGTTCGACTACCTATTAAATTATGAGTCCTTTTTAGCGGCACATGTTTTCCGTCAAATAAATACGATTTGCAAAAACCAAAATCAATCATGAAAATACGTTTACTGTCACTATGCAAGCCTAATAGAAAATTGTCTGGTTTAACATCTCTATGAACCAAACCTTTTTCATGTATCGTCTTTAATAATTCTACGATGTGAATACCTATTTGCAAAACCAGTTTTAGAGAGAAACAATCCCTTTTATTTTTTATAGTTTGCAAGGATTCTCCCAATAAAGGAAGTACCATATAATAATTCGTTTCGTCCTTCCCAAACCATTTTACAGAAGGTATGCCGTCAATATTGTTTAAATATTGGTACACGGTCGATTCGTTTTTTAAAAGTTTGGTTTCATTACAAATAGGTTCTATTTTTATGGCCACGAGTTCCAATGTTCTAATATTTTGACCTCTATATATGGAACCAAAGGCGCCTTCTCCTATTCTCTCGAGTATTTTATATTTGTTGTTGATAATTTTATTGATAACCTCCATATTTGATGTTATAGATAAAAATAAATAACGTTTAAATGATTATTATGTTGTTTATTTTACTACGAAACGAAAAATTTTGGAATGATAAATTTATGTTCATTTACTACTGGAAGACGCAAAAAGAACAACCCTAAAACAATAAAAAATATGCCGACATATTTCCAGGGGTCATTAAATTTCTCGCCCAATACAATTATGGCGGCCAAAGATTCAATCAACGCGCTCAACCCATCCCAAGCGGCATTTACTAATAAAACTTGTGACCCCTGTAAAGACCTGATTAAAAAATATATTACACCTAGATAACCTACCGAACCCACTGCGAAATTTTTAATACCACCTTTGTTTGCGAATTCTTTATAACCAAAGTCTCCTATAATTTCGGTTAAGCAAAGTGCTCCAATATCTGCATAACTCATGTTATATTATTTACAGAAAAAAATATATTTACATTTTATTACATAATTACTAAAATTTATATCAAGAACACCTTATTTTTATACATACAACGATTGGTTGGTGACCACATACTTCAATGTCATGGTCGGTATTTCTTTTAATTTGCTGAGAAAGGCTATATTTCCAGTCATTTCCGCTATTTTTTCCATTTCACACGATATATTATTAATCTTCAACAGAGCTTTTACGAATTCTCCTAAGAAGATTTCCTTCTCGCCGCCTAATTTTTGCAGAAGTGCCTTACAAGATTCGACATTTTCACAATCACACCATTCGTCTACATAATTTAGTAAATCATAATGAATCGTATAATCAAACCCAGTGTTTATTCCATATTTGAATTCTTTATTTTGATATTCATTATACATAGATGTTAATAAATTTACGGCTTGTTGTATTTCTTCATCCTGCGAACTAGGACAAACACTTTTACATTCTTCTTGAACATTAATATTGGTAAATATACTGAATAAGGATACTAACTGTTTTGCTGTCAAATGTTCTATCGTTTTATCTTCTAATAATTTGGCAAAGGCCAAACAATGTACTTCTCGCAATTGACTAGCAAATTTCCCCTTCATAGTGAGTTTTAAACTGGATTCATCATATTCGCCATTGTCTGGATTAGTAGTTCCCTCTATATATAATTCGTCTTTTAATAGGTTTAAAACTGACCCCACGCCTGATTTAATATAAGAATTTACACCATCAAACTGTCTTTGTAATTCAATTATTTCATTTTCTTTTACGCTCATTTTCTGAAATGTTATTTTATCTGGTTCAATATATTTATAATTATCGCGCAACTGTGTTAGTTGTCTTTCAATGTCCTTGCGTTTTTTATTTACCGCACTGGAAAGTGCCCTTTGCAAATCTATAAATTGTTGTATGACTTCGTTAGGTGTTCTTAGATTGGTGGCACATATTTTCATATTATCTAGCTCCCCATTTAATGCGCTAATTTTATAATATAATTGTTGTAATTGATTATCTAAATCACCTGTTACCATACTACGTTTGGCGAAATCGACTAAATTATTGTCACCAATATCTATTAAATTTAATAACAAATTGTGCGATATTTTAAATTTAGATGTAAGTGTTTGCGGCTTACCATTCATCATGGTTTTATAGGATACCGAATCGACGTTTCTGAAAAGGTTATTCATGTGAATTACATGACCTACTGTATCTAATCCTAGACGACCAGCTCTCCCTGCACTTTGAGTATACTCGTGAGCATACAAGAGTCTCAAATTGGTTCCGTCGTGTTTATTAATATCAGTGAATATACAAGTTTTTACTGGTAAATTTAAACCGATGGCTACTGATTCGGTAGCAAACAATAATTTTATATAACCGCGCGCAAAGAATATTTCTACAATTTCTCTGAATATGGGCAACATCTTTGAATGATGGGTTGCGACACCTTTTTCCAAAAGAGCGACCAAATTTATATATTCAGGTAAATGAAAATATTCTTCAAAATTCGGCAATTTTTCTCTTAAAATTTTGTCACATTCTCTTTTTGCTATATACGGAACTTTCGAATCAAACTCCAACAAATTTGTAGTTATTTCTTTCGAATATGTTTCAATTTGTTTTATGGAAAATATATAACATATTGCAGGCGTCATTTCATTCTCGGTTAAATATTTTGCGACTTGATTTAAAGCATGCGATTTTTTAACGCGAATCTCTTTTGACTCAAATAATTTCAACATTTTGTGCATTTTTAAATAATGTTCATCATTAAACTTATTTTTTGCATCTTGAATAACAAATGGTTTATTAATGATACTTTTTATTTCTTCTTGAAGTGATTTGTCCTTTACGGCTTTGAATATTCCTTGAGGCACTGTAATAAACGAATAGTGTATTAATGGCACGGCTCTCACATGTTTCGCAGTTAAATAAACGATTTTATTGCTCGTATTTACTTCTCCGCGGTTTTCCAACCAATAGGAGAATTTCACAGGGTCGTCAAGAGTGGCGGATAACCCTATCATTTGGACGTGCTTTGGTAACAACATAATAGAATTCTCCCAAACATGACCTCTATCTTCATTAGCGATATAATGAATTTCATCAAATACCACACAACCTAATTCAGTTTCAATGTTCATTTCAAAGGAGATGGAAGAATTCGCAACGTTATCTTTACTTTTTATTTGATATAATTTGTTTAAAAGTATTTCTGTAGTCATCACCAAAACGTCTGCATCTGGATTGCAACGTATATCACCTGTTATAATTCCAACACTAACATGTGGGTATTTCTGAGTGAAATCACTGAATTTTTGATTACTTAAACTTTTGATGGGTGAGCAATATATCGTTTTTTTTCCTTTTGAATGAAAATAGTCGAGAGCAAATTCGGCTGGTAACGATTTACCGCTACCTGTGGGACAACATGCCAATACATGATGACCTTCTACAATTCCTTCAATGGCCCATTTTTGAAAGATGTGTAAAGGATAACTGAATTTTTCAAAGTGAGCTTGGTATTTAGCTTCATTCTCAGTTGGATAATTATTGGTAGAGCATATATGCACCATGTTTAATGAAATATACCATCATTTCTTGGGCCAAATTTATATCAATTTTATTAGAATTTAGAGTGGAATACTACAAAATGTAGGGGAATTCGGAATTTCAGTGAATTTTAGGTCCCTTCGTGTGTAGGTAGCGTTGAAAAATTTGGGGAAGACTTTTTTGGAAAATCGATTTTTGGACATTTTTTTTGTCCAATTTTCAAAACCCAAAATACTTTATGCCAAATTAAATCGTGAGACCATATTTGAATTTTATGGTGTGGTTACTAAAAAAATATTTTTTATTTTGTGACGATAATTTTTTTTTATTTTTGGGGTAAATATTTAGGCGTTTTTTTCTGTATCTTTTATATGATACAGAATGATACAGAAAAAACGCCAAAAAACGCCAAGAATTTTTCTTGTGAATTATGTCACTTTAAATGCAGTAAACTATGTGATTGGCAAAGGCATGTAACGAGACCTAAACATTTGAACAATGTTACTATGATACAAAATGATACATTAAAAACGCCTAAAAACGCCGAAAACATAAATGAATATATTTGTGAATGTGGAAATATATACAAACACCATTCTGGATTGTGGAGACATAAAAGTAAAGGCAATTGTCTTTATAAAAAATGTGAAGTTTTAGAAAAAGAAACAAAATGTCATGAGCCAACTGATAAAGAACTGATAATGATGCTTATTAAGGAGAATTCTGATTTTAAAAGTATGATGATGAAAGTATTGGAAAATGGAACCCATAATACTACGCATACCAATTCTCATAATAAAGCATTTAACTTGAACTTTTTCTTAAACGAGACCTGTAAAAATGCAATGAATATTAATGATTTTGTGGAATCTATCAAGTTGCAAGTGAGTGACCTAGAAAATGTGGGTGAAGTGGGGTTTGTGGAAGGTATTTCGAATATTATTGTTAAAAACTTGAATGCGCTTGATATTACCCAACGTCCGATTCATTGCACTGACAAAAAGAGAGAAATCATTTATATTAAAGACGAAAATATATGGGAAAAAGATGAAGACCAAAGCAAAATGCGCAAGGCCATCAAAAAAGTGGTAACCAAGAATATGAGGTTAATTCCAAAATTCAGGGAACAATACCCTGATTATAAAAACTCCTATTCAAAAACCTCTGATAGATACAATAAACTCATTATAGAATCTATGGGTGGCTCAGGTGATAACGACACAGAAAAAGAGGATAAGATTATTCGCAATATTGTGAAGAACGTGGTGGTGGATAAGTCCATCTAGAGTCGTCCTCACTACAAAATGTAGAGAAAAACGTTATTTTTGGTCGTTTTTCGGTCCCTTCGTGTGTAGGTAGCGTTGAAAAATTTGGGGAAGACTTTTTTGGAAAATCGATTTTTGGACATTTTTTTTGTCCATTTTTGAAAACCCAAAATACTTTTCCCCAAAAATGTTTGTGAGACCATAATTGAATTTTATGGTCTGGTTACTAAAAAAATTTTTTTAATTTTGTTACGATAAATTTTTTTTTTCACAAATATTTTTTTCTTGATGTAATAAAATGGAGACTTTAGGGGACAAAATTAAGCAAAAACACAGCCAAAATTCAGCTTCGAAATATTTCTGTGAAAGTTGTCACTATGGAACGTGCAAAAAAAGTAATTATGAAACACATGTTGAAAGTGCTAAACACAAAAAGGTTACTAATGGTTACATTGAGGGACAAAATTCAGCCAAAATTCAGCCAAAAAACAAACAAACACAAAATATTGGAGAAATATTTACGTGTTTTTGTGGAAAAGAATATCTTCATAGACAAGGATTATGGAGACACAAAAAGAATTGTATAATACAAGATACATGTGTTTCTCAAGATGAAAATACAATCATTACCAATAATCTTACAGACAAAAATTTAATTATGATGCTGATAAAGGAAAATAGTGAACTAAAAACAATGATGATGGAACAACAAAGTATGATGATGAAAGTGATAGAAAACGGAACTAGTAATAACAGTCATAATACCGTAAATACAAATTCCCATAACAAAGCATTCAACTTGAATTTTTTCTTAAACGAGACTTGCAAAGATGCTATGAATATTTCGGATTTTGTAGAATCTATCCAATTACAAGTGAGTGACCTAGAAAATGTGGGTGAAGTGGGGTTTGTAGAAGGTATTTCGAATATTATTGTGAAAAACCTAAATGCACTCGATATTACGCAACGCCCCATTCATTGTACCGACAAAAAGAGAGAAACCATTTATATTAAAGATGAAAATATATGGGAAAAAGATGAAGACCAGTGCAAAATGCGCAAGGCCATAAAAAAAGTGATTACCAAGAATATGCGATTAATTCCAAAGTTTAGAGAGAAATATCCTGATTATAAAAACTCCTATTCCAAAACTTCGGATAGATACAATAAGCTCATTATAGAATCCATGGGTGGCTCTGGTGATAATGACGCGGAAAAAGAGGATAAAATTGTGAGAAATATTGTAAAAAACGTGGTGGTAGAAAAGTAATAATCATGTCAAAATTCAAAACCGAAATTTTATACTACTACATGCAATCTGATTTTACGTTTAAATTTCTCCTCATTATTAAATAAGTATAATTGGAATTTTTTACATTCAAAATTTTCGAAATTGTCTCTCAGTTTAATTCTTGAAGACAATTTTAGTTCAGGCAGAAATACATTATACGTATACATTTCATCATCGCTCGTCGTTTTTTCATAAACATATCCGCTATAAATTTTTTCCATTATATCTGGATTATTATGACATACATCCAACAAGGCGCTATCGTTTTGCACATTTCGAATCGACCGCATCGCTTTATTGATATAATCTATGTTCCCTAACCATTTATTGTAAAATTCACTAGCATTCGCGGACAATTGTATTAATTGGTGACACTCTTGAATTTTTATCATATTTAAAAGGTCTACAATACGTCGAATAGGGCTTGTAATATGTATATATGCATCCAAATCCAAAATTTCATGACGAGTATCAAGTATTCCACGAGTCGAACCATCTATATATTGTCCAGATGCGCTATTCATTATTTTAATAAATTTGCCAACGTCTTTCGGAATAGTATCTGGAACGGTGTAATCTCGTTTCATTATCGTAGACCTAAACACACCAGTATTATATTTTAAAAGTTCTTTGGCACAATAGTAATTCATAAGAATCATCAAATAGCATACTACATCATGACTATCTCCAATAGTGCTAACGTATTTGTATTTCAACGAAAGCTGCCTCGTTACATGTAACAGTTCACCATATTTTTTATTCGATAACAATTTCGGCTCTTCATAACAATAATTTTTTATAACTTTTACAAAGCAGTTCACATATTGAATATCTATAATTTCATCATTTTTTATGAAAATGTCCATGGTGAAAGCGACTCTAGTAACGTTTTCTTGTAAACTACACAATACGTCTGACAACATGGTTGGCATCATAGGCCTTTTTTTATCAGGTAAATAAATCGTTGAAACTCTATGAGAAAACGACTCCCATAACTGAAGAGCATCTAATAATATGGTAACATTTGATATATATACACTTAATTGTTTTACACCTGTTTCATGCTCTATAATACTAAAACCATCATCAAAATCCTTACTGTTCAAAGGGTCAATCGTCATAATATTCCACTTTTGCTGGTCTGTTCTGTCTTGAATTGATGGATATTTTATCTTGATAATTTCAAAGACCCCATCGTGATTGCTACTTTCGAGCACCATCTTTGCGGTATCTTTTTGAAATTTTTGAATCGACATATTTAACCCTTTGCAGAATAATTGATATTCGTAAAAGTTTTCAAGAATATCAACTGGACCGATTACATTATCTAGTTTACCTCGCGGATGTTTATCATCCCATTCGTCAAAAGAGATGGTAACATACATATTTTTAAAAACCTTTAAAAACCCCATGTTTTTAATTTCGTATGGCACCAAGAAGGGAGGTAAACGCACATCATCTGGTATGCATTTATATAATAATCGTCCTGGCCCTCTTTTACAATTTTGCCGACCATACGTTTTATTACCAGCCAAGATAAGAACCCCAGGAATAGGAGGTCCGCTTCTAGTAGGTGATGTGATTATAGTGACTTTATTATGTTTATCCACTATAAACTCATCATTGGCAAATAATTTGCATTCAATAGGGTTGATGTCTAGACTAACTTTGTCGAAATGTACGTCGTATATTTCACATGCACTATAACTGCGGTCTTTTACGTTTAACTTATAAGTCACCATTGTTGTATGTAAATTGTATTATTATGTTATGTATTATAATTTTATTTCAATTTTAAAAAAAAAGGCTGTAAAAAGTATTAGAAACAACGTATTATATTTCTATACTATGGATAAACGCGTGGTGGCGATTATTATGGCAGGAGGGCTCGGAAAAAGAATGGAATCCGACCTTCCAAAAGTACTACACAAAGTGGGCGGAGTTCCGATGATTAACCGTGTGTTGGGGTCCTTGAAGGTTCTAGAGCAGAAAATAGGCGTGGTGGATAAAATAATTGTCGTAGTAGGGAAATATAAAGACCAAATACGCGCTGTTATCGAACAGGTAGAGGGGTTACCTGCGATTGTTTATGTTACGCAACCTGAGCCACAAGGAACAGGTCATGCGATAATGTGCTGTAAGGAGGAATTGGCGGAGTGCCCCAACAGCGATGTTTTGATTCTCTCTGGCGACGTTCCCTTATTGTCGATTCATACGATGCAAAATTTATTGGGTATGAAAAGTGATGTGAAATTGATTGCGACGAGTTTGGCGGACCCTACTGGTTACGGAAGAATTGTAATCAGAGATGGCAAATTTGATAGGATTGTTGAACAAAAGGATTGTAATCAAGATGAATTGCAAATTTCAATCGTAAATGGTGGCATTTATTGTATAAAGTCGTCTTTGTTAACGAAGTATTTACCCTATTTGACTAACAATAACAAACAGTGTGAATATTATTTAACCGATATTATAGAAATTATAAAAACACGCGAGAACGTGGATATAGATATATTGCACATAGAAAAGGACCGAGTGCACGAGATTATAGGTGTGAATACCATACAACAATTGGTCGAGTTAGAAGAATTGCTGGATATGAAGGAAATGATGGAAAAATAAAAAGATACTTCCCAATAAAAATAAAATTGATAAATAAAAAAGAACAAATGTAACTGCATCTAAAAAACTAAAACTAAAACTAAAATGTTTATGGAAACAACTGCTGAAAATAGAAATGACCGAATAGTAAATCGTATGAATATTCGTCAACAAAGGACAGAGAGACGTTGTTCTTATTGTAGACAACCAGGGCACACTATTACCACATGTAATAGTCAGAGAATACGTGAGTTTGAATTAATTTGTGCCGAAACCGCTAGAAATATAAATGTGCCTGATGATTTTAAAAAATGGTTAACCGATAATTACATGAACAATCAATCCCTTTTAAAAACATTTGTCATTCGAAAAATGGGGTATACAAATCGAGTACGCATTCCGAATTGCATTGATTTAATAACCGATTATATTTACCGCAAATATAGACCTGAGATGTTTAATTATGAGAATACTAATATAGATGATAATGATACAGCACATGATAATGCGCATTTTGAAAACGAATTTATAAATTTCTTATTTCAGCTTCGACAAAACAACCGAAATATAAATAGAGGATTATCAGAAGACCACCACGTACAAAATATGGGAAATATGGAAAGAACCCTTATTCAAGAATTATTTCTGTCATTCTTGCATAATTTAAATAATGGCACTAGAATCGCCGAAATAAGCAGTGGCCCTAGAAGATTTACTATAAATTCTATAATTGACATATCGAATGAGGTCGATAACAATGAAAATAGTAGATGCAATATTTGTTGGGATGAAAAAGAAAACACCCAATTCGTTAAATTTGGTTGTAATCACGAATTTTGTAAAGAATGCGTCATTACCAGTTTACGAGGGGAACAAAGACAACATCCTTGTTGCGCACTTTGTCGTAGCGCAGTTATGACGATGAGTTGTAAAACAGTAGAAGTTCATGCTGAACTAGCCGAGTTTATCGTCTAGGTAATATAGGTAGAATTGTTGTATAAGTATACTTTTTTATTTACATGTAGATACATGTAAATAAATAAAAGAAAAATTAAAAAATTAAAAAATTAAAAAATTAAAAAGAAAAATTGTAAAATAAAATTAAAAAACTAAAAAGAAAAATTTAAAACAACAGCAAATTCAACGTCAAATATTTTCCAAGTCACAGAAATTATCATCATCACAGAATTCGGCGTTATTTTTATCTATATTTTGTTGCGTTTAATTGGTCGGCAAAACTACAGGTCCGCCTCATCCTCCTTTCATAACTCCAGGCGGTGCCATAGGGGTCATTGGTTCGCCTCAACCGCCACGCATAAAAACGCGCTTAGTCTTTTTTACACGCTGTTTATTGGCGCGCTTCTTTGTTGCACCTCGACGTCTAGTGCTACGCTTCTTTGTTTTTCCGAAGACGGAAAACAGTTTCTTCAAGAACTTCATTTATATAAAGTAAGATAAAAATTATTTAGTCTATTTGGGTCCCAAGGTTGTGACTTCCTTCATTTGCTAATATAGCTTCTACACCAATTTGTTCTGAATGGTCCTGATTTATTTCTACATGATTCGAATCATCTGTTGGCTCTGGATGATACATATTTTCACTGGGCTCTATAATTTCATTATTTAATTCTTTTATACTGGCTTTTTTTACCACATTTCGTTTCACATTTTGTATTTGTAACGCATGTAGACCGATATATGGTAAAATTGCGGCATTATTCATATAAGTCCTATAATTGAAACACGAAATACTCGTATTATTGTTAAATTTAATACTATACCACCAATATGCAGGAATAAACAATGTTTTACCAGGAACCAGAGTAAACTCTAAACATTTAATTTTATCGAAATCCGCGGTATATTTTGGCTGTGGCGACCATGGATTCACTGGAGATTTAAATTCAAAGTTTTCATAATCATAAATCGGATACAAATATTTTGCACTATGTGGAGGCGCTAATTTCACTTGTGCGGACCCTTCCGTTAACAATAAGAAATTTCTATAATTAATTTCATACCTAAATGGTGTACATGTTCCGTGACTACCCATCATAATATCATAATTGCAATTCGACACCATATAGGGTCTTAAAAATTCGTCGTTATATTTAAGGTTTTTTATCACACCAGTTTCTTCTAAAAAATCCTTATTATTTTCTGAAAAATAAGTGCCATTTTTATCTTCCTCAAATAATTTAACGGCGGCATGTATAGGCAGAGGTATATATAACTCAACATTTGGGTCACTTTCTTTAATATTTCGGATTTTAACCTCGAAAGCATGATAATTGTTGGCGATGTACGTTTTGTTAGACGACTCCATTATTTTTTCACAATCAAAGTCAAACAATACAGGTTGTCTTATATCACAAATTTCTTCTAAACGGTCCTTCGATGGTTGGTCAACTTCATACATTTCTAAATCTTCACTCGTTTTCAAATGAAATTGAATGTGTAAATAAATAAACAATACTAAACAAAAAATAAAGAATCCAATTATCATTTTCATTGTATAATCTTAAATAAAAATAATAATAATTTTTGTCAACTAGAACGAAGCAAAGCACTATTTATTCGTCCGATTTCGGTGCAATATAAAATATCAATGAACTATCATCTCCTAAATCATACTTTATCTTCATAGGACATTGATTGCTTAATGAAAAATCGATATCTGGTGAAAGTTTATTGGTAATGCACATTTTATGTATATATACTAAACTATAGGTCAATATAACTTCTTCGTCTTCTACAACACTGTAACTCGTTAACTCGTCGACTGGAATATCCACACGCATTTCACCTGCTAAACCATTGGTAGTCAAACTTACATTGTCATTGGAGCAATGGATAATAATATCGTTGCCGAAATTGCTTAATTGTGAGCATATATCGGATATTTCTTTCGAAGATAACGAGAATTCTGCCTCATATTCAACATTTGGAATATGCATTTCTTCATAATCGTATTCGGAAAGCGGTAGCTTAAATGATTTTTTATACTCCTTTATGGGGGGGCCCTCGGCATTTGATGCAAAATAAATATGAAGAATGTCATCGCTTTTATCGTCGGTTTCTATTGTTAAATTCTGGTGGTCGCTTTTCGTGCTAATGATAGAGTGAAATGAGTTGGCATCAAATGCAAGTTTTAAGCTTTCTTCTGTTATTTCATATTTTGCGAACCAGTTTTTATGAATTTTGGCGTCGAATAAGCAGACATGCGATTTGTCTAGACCCTGAATACACAACTGTTCTGCGTCAAACGTGGCATTGATAGTAGCCGTGCAATTTTTAAAAACTTGAAACAATGAAACAAAGATTTCTTTCTTCTTTTTATCGTTAATACAAATACGCATATTAGATAGTAGACGGTGTTCTATTTAATATACTTTTTTTTATTTTCTTTTTTTACTTTTTAGTTGACACTGGAGGCCAATTCTTGTTTGATAATATTTTTCAGGTCAACACTCATAATAGTATTGATATTTTCATGGTCAATGGTAGAATCAACGTCTGCGATAGATTCTTCACCAGATACATTATCATTTTTAAAGTCACTGGTGTATTCATTTGTAGCGTCCTTTACAGAAACATCCGCTGAATCAAATGTGATTTGAACATTTTTCTCTAAATCGGCGATGGCATATTCAAAATCGCTGAATCTATTGTTTGTTTCACTCGCAAATAAATCATATTTCATCATAAATGTTTTAAGAATATCCTTGGTTTCTACCAATTCTCTTTCAAACTTGAATAGTTGTTCAGTGTGCTTCGCAATTGCTAAATTGTGTTTGACGCCTTCATCGCCTATGCGCGTAAGCTGTTCCGTTAATTTTGTAATAGAATCGGAAATTGTTTCGTTATTTAACGTAGTTCCACTAGATTCATTCTTTTCCAACAAGTCAAGTCTATTAATAATACTGGTTAAAACACTGCTATCTATTATCCTAGAGTTTTCAGGTAAATTATATTCCGAAGACGATTCATTGTGGTCGCCGTGTTCATGTTCGGTTTCCATAACCCATTGTTCCACACGCCCCAAACGTAATGTGATTAATCCAATGGCATCAGAAATACTCAATTTTGAAAACGGTAAGGAATTCTTTGCTTGTTGTTGAGATTGCTGCACTTGTTGATATGCGTTATTTTGTGGCATAGGTTGCCCTCTAGCAACTCTTACATTTGGCGTGGGTGGTGGCATATTTGGTTGATAACCTGGAGGCATTTGTTGCGCAAATGCGGATTGTGAAGCGATAGACGTGACTGGTCTATTTCCAGATACAGGGGGTGTGTTTTCTCCAGCTCTTCTAGCTCTAGCGGCGGCAAGGGAACGTGAACTCATGTTATTAGTAAGTATTGCTAAATTGTTTTTAAGCCTTTTTACGCACACACCAATTTCCAAAGGTCCGTGTGTAAATAATAAATTTGAGAAAATGTCCTAAACTTAGAGTTCCAACGGTGTATACTATCGCGCGTTTACAAAAATAGTTTTCTTCCATTCATGGATGAAATAATGTTGCGTTTTTCCAATTTCGCATTTATGTCTTTTATTAATTTTTCGGTTTGTTTCTCGTTTAGTCTTGGCAAAATGTTGTATAATTTTGCTATATAATTTTCTGGATGCAATGTTTCACAAATTAAATTATTTACCAGCATTTTATCGTGTTGTTCTAATAAAACATTGTATAGAATTTCTTTGTTGTAGGCGACTGTTCGCACTTTGGTTAACTCCTTTAATAATTCTTTTGCGCGCACCATTTTTCCTTTATAAAAAATCTCGTGGTTTTGACTAATGTAAGTTGTTTTGGTAGGATAATTTTTACCCAGCGCGTCCTTTTCAATACATACCAAGTATTTATCTTGGGTAATGGTTTGGGTAATGGCTACAATTTTCTTATCTCGAATAGTGTGGATTTTAGGGTCTATCTCATCAATATTCACGTAACCGCGATTGGTGAGTACAGGTGTTTTGGCAGGGAAACAAATATCACTGATAGGGGTGGGGGTGGGTCCAGAAGTAATCGTTATTAGAAATGGGTCTGAGAAATCCGATGTGTCGGCGCCTAGGGTTGCTCTAGCAGTAATGGAGTGTGTTCCTAACGATAAATCGGTTGGCAAGGTAATTGAATAATCACCGTTTAGGTCAGCCACTCCAGAAGCACCAGGAATGGCGACTCCATTATCGTATAATTGCACCGTGGAGCCAGGTGCGGAAGTGCCTGTAAAAGTGGGCCTAGGATTGGTGGTTATAGGACTACTACTTGTTAAGGTGGGGGTAGGCAAAACACCTAGGGGGAATAACCCTACAAAACCAGGCATAGAAGGTACAATACTACCAGTGCCTGCTTTCGCGCCGAAACTTTTGCTTTGTGTTTGTAATGGATAGGTTATAATATGACTCCAATATTTCGCGGTAGGGTCATAGTAGGCTATTTTTTGACTGGCTGGATATTGAGGTTCATTTATAAATTGACTACTATTAAAAAATGACTTGTCAAAATCCGTATAAAAATAAGCGGTGTCCAAATCGAGACAACTATAAAATGCGGCACTCTGTATAGTAGTAATCGATGCAGGTATAGTAACGGTGGTTAACCCAGACAAATAAAACGCGATACTGCCAATATTTTTAAAAGTTGGATACGGAAATTCTATAGTCTTTAAATTGGGGCAAGTATTAAATGTAGAACCATTGTTCGTTTCTATATTATTTAAAACAACGGATGACAAATTTGGACATCTTTCGAAAATTTGATTTATATAGGTATACGTAGGTGGTATTTCAACACTGGATAATACACTACTATCATTAAATGTATATTGACCTATAACACTCTGGTCAAATGTATTTAAAATGGATTGAACGGTTGCATTGGTTAAAGGGTTGCCAGCCATAGCAGCATCACCAAAACTAGTGACACTCGATGGTATGGTAATCGTGGATAAATTACATAAATAAAATGCCGCTGAGCCTATGGATAACAGGGATGTATTTGGCGACGCAAAAGTAACACTTGATAAATTGCTACACTCGAGGAACATATTTCTAGTAATCGCTGTTACACCAGATTCTATAATGACCTGTGTTAAATTATCACAGTTATAAAAAAGATTGTCGATGTTAGCAGTGAAAGCAGCTGGAATAGTAAGCTCCGTAAATGCACAATTTTGGAACAAACTGTTACTAAAAGTAATCGTAGGCGTAGATAACAAATTATATACAAAGGTGTTAGATACATTGGTTCCTGCAAATGCGTTTTCACCTATAGTAGTAATCGTACTAATATCGGAAAAAGTAACACTTGTTAAATTTGTACATCCATTAAAAAAGTAAGGAGGTATTGAAGTAATGGTAGATGGTATAGTAACACTGGTTACATTTAAACAGTTGGAAAACAAGGTGTTTCCTAATTTGTCAATAGTAAATTGATTTAATATGGAATTCACAAAAGCGCTATTTACGCCAGTTCCTTTAAACGCGTCATTCTGTATAAAATTTATGTTACTTATATTCGAAAACGTAATGGAGGTTAAATTTGAACATCCAGAAAAATAATAGGACATATAGGAGTAAGTGGCAGGTATAGTAACACTGGTGACTAATGTGCAGCTATCAAATATAGAGGCTCCTAATTGACCCTGAGTAAAAGTATCCAATACATTTTGCACAAATGCATTACCTAACCCAGTTTGTGAAAAGGCTGCTGTACCTATAGTTCCTGTAATATTACTAAAATTAGTGATATTCGTTAAATTATAACATTGATATACAAAATAATCAGGTATACTAGTAATAGACGACGGTATATTAATACTAGTCAGAGTACTACAGGTGATAAAAACATTCGCCGCAATATTAGTTACACTATCTGGAATAGTAATACTAGTTAAACTAGTGCAAAGTCTAAAAGCTTCTGAATCTATACTGGTTACACTAGAGCCCAAAGATATGTTGGATAAAAGTGTACAGTTGTAAAACGATGAATTACCTACACTTAGCAGTGTGGCAGTCCCAAATTGTACACTTGTTAATTTCACACAGCCGTTGAACATGTAAGTTGATATAGCTACGTTTGAAGTACCTGTAAAGGTGACACTGGTCAAGTTTGAACATGACTGAAAGGAAGAAAACCCAAAAGTTAAAGCACTTGGAATAGAAAGGCTGGTTATAGATTGACAACCATTAAATATAGATGAAGCGGTAAAATCTATCGATGGCGTTCTGGATAATAAAGAGTTCACAAAGGCACTATTAACACCTGAATTTTGAAAACAACTTTCACTTAATGAAGTTACACTGGTAGGAATGGTAACACTTGTTAAACTAGTGCAACCTTGGAACATTCCTTGACGTATAAATGTTATACTATTATTTAAAACTACATTTGTTAAATTAGAACAATTTAGAAATATATAAGAACCTAAATCTGTTACACTAGAAATGTCTATTTGTTGTAGTGCCGAACAATTTACAAAAGCTTGATTATAAATACTCGTCACTGAATTGGGAACACTAAGGCCTGTTAAACTGCTACAATTAGAAAATAATGCCTCGGACAATAGTGTAAAATTTACATTTGTAGGAAGAGTTATATGGGTTAAAGCACTACAATTTGAAAACACCGCAAAATTTATAAAAGTTACCGAGTTTGGAATCGTAATGTCTGTTAAACTGGAACAACCAGTAAACGCGTATTCATTTATATAACCTATGGTTGATACAGATGCAAATGTAATTGATTCTAAATTTGTGCACCCATTAAAAGAAAATCCAGACACTCCTGTAATAGTATTTGGAATAGTAATATTGTTTAAAAAAATACAATTTTGGAACAACCCTTCTGGTATACTAGCTGTAATTTGCGATAACACATCATATACGAAATCATCGTTTACCGCCGTGCCAGCAAATGCATAACTACCGAAATTTGTAATAGTACTTATATTAGCAAATGTAATGTCATATAAATTCGTGCAATTACTAAAAAAACCATTTGGTATATTTGTGATGCTACTTGGAATAACAATATGGTTTAATAAGATGCAGCCATTAAATAAATTTGTTGTATTTTGCGCAATAGTAGGTATTGAATTTAATATAGTCTGCACAGTATCATCTAGAAGATATGTATTGGCGAACGCAGCATCACCTATGGATGTAATAGTTGTTATATCGTCAAAAATAGCTTCATCCAATTTGCTACCATTAAACGCATTGTCGGATATAATTGTACATGCCGAAGATATGGTAACACTTGTTAAAACAGTATTGTTAAAAAATGCGTTGATTCCTATAGATGTTACCGAATAAGGAATTGTTGCCACTGTGATTGCAGGCGGAATGGTTATATTTGGTGTTGAAATAGAAGAACTCGATGAAACGTATGCGGTAGAACCACTATATGTATACTCTATTCCTTGAGAGTCTATATAAGTAGACATTTTATATATAAATATAAAATATATAAAATATATTGTTATTGTTTTTGCCTAAAGATGGATTATAGATTTACGGTTTATTCGTTATAACTTTCAGCGAAGCACCCTTGGTTTTTACAAAGTATGGGTGGACTTACGGTGTTCTTTATCGCACTTGTTGAACAAGGCAATTATTTTGCCGTGATGTGCTGCATCTACGTTCTTCAAGATGCGATACAACTTGGCTACCTTGTGTTCTGGATGTAATGTTTCTACAATTAAATTATTGACTTGCATTTTTTCGTGCTCTGCCAATAATACGTTGTATAATACTTGTCCGTTGTATG
>Ga0209358_10001037_pt1 | contig 22879 bp, 13 predicted proteins | sample LauGreFa1BDMLBSN_2_FD_187574 | JGI IMG/M metagenome (GOLD analysis project Ga0209358, IMG submission 187574) | Freshwater lake microbial communities from Lake Michigan, USA - Fa13.BD.MLB.SN (SPAdes) (version 2) | ecosystem: Environmental > Aquatic > Freshwater > Lake | place: Lake Michigan, USA...
GATTTAAAATATTTGGTGCATTGTTGGCCCAATGTGAGTACCCAACCTATACTCCCTTAGGTGGTCGCGAAATCGCGCAATTTTTTGGTCGATTCTAGGATTCTAGGTTGAAAAGTCTACCCCTCCCAAACGAAGATTTTGGAAGGAGGAACAAACATTGTGGCGAACAAAAAAGTCGCACTTTCAGCCCTCGGTCGAAAGTGGTATAAAAATCGTAGATAAGAAAACTCGATAACAACAAAAGCAATGATTTGGGAGTTTTCACGCATCCAAATGACTATAATTGTCCGTTTGATGGCCTTTTCATGAACGTTTCTACCCAAATCATTGCTTGTTGTGCTTATCGATGTTCTTATCTACGTTTTCCCTACTCATTTCGACCGAGGGCTGAAAATGCGACTTTTTTGTTCGCCACAATGGGAACAAAAGATGACATCCGGATTTTCGAAGCACTTTTCAAGGGCGTGAGCACTAGATTTGGGCTACGAACCATTGAAAAGCGCTTCGAAAATCCGGATGTCATCTTTTGTTCCTCCTTCCAAAATCTTCGTTTGGGGAGCATAAAGTCGTTTGAAAAGTCGCTTGAAAAGTCGTTCGAAAAGACGCTCTCCCAGCGGTTTGTCATGTCGTCCAAAAATCGTCGTTTGGGGAGCATGAATTATTGTGGTCGTATATAGATAATTCACATGATGACATGAAGATGCTGGCGTGTGTGTTCAAAACTGTGTTGTCGGTCGCTCGGATTTTAGGTCGATTGCATGTCGACATAAAATAATTCACACGCCAACGACGGTCTTGGTTACAAACGTGATACCTAACCCGCCCTACCCGTGGCAGGCCGTGCAATCCTCCCGGCGCGAGCACGCCATCGCAACACTCGCCATTGTTGCACTACTCGGCGGGTCGTCGACGTTCGAGTCCGAAGCGGCGTTTCGCACCCGCCCCGCTTTGTTCGCGGTCTCGGTTCGTAGGTAGTAGAGGCCCTTGCACCCCAGTTTCCACGCGAGAAAGTGCACCGAATGCAGCGTGGACTTTTCGAGTTCGGCGGGGAAGAACAGGTTGACCGACTGCCCCTGGCAAATGTGCGCCTGTCGGTCCGCGGCCTGTCGGACGATCGTGTGCTGGTCGAGCTCGATGGCGGTCCTGAACACCCGCTTGGTCCTTTCGGATAGGAAGGTGAGATGCTGCACCGACCCGTACTGGTCGGCGATCGACGACCAGGTCTGGTCGGTGTTCCGCCCGAGCTGCTGCAGGTGGGCCTCGAGGTACTTGTTCCGCACCAGGAACGACCCCGACCGCGTGCGGTGCGTGTACACGTTGGAGCGCACGGGCTCGATGGACGGCGACGTCCCGACGATGATGGAGCTGTTGGCGTTCGGCGCGACCGCGATGCAGTGGGCGTTACGGAGTCCCGACCCAGCCATATCGGGCGCCTCCCCCCGCTCGATCGCCAGGACCATCGATTCGCGCTTCGCCAGGTCCTGGATGTGCTTGAACACTTTCTTGTTGCACTCGAAGGCCTCGTACGAGTCGAACGGGATGTCGTGCTTCTGCAGATAGTAGTGCCAGCCCATCGCGCCGATCCCGATCGAGCGCTCGCGCGTCGCCGAGTATCGCGCCTTGGCGATTTGGTCCGGCGCGTTCGCGATGAACGAGTCGAGCACGTTGTCGAGGAAGCGCGTCAGGTCCTGGACGATGGTCGTGTCCTTCCAGTCGTCGTACGCCTCGAGGTTGAGCGACGACAGGCAGCACACCGCCGTCCGGTCTTCGGACGTGGGCAGAAAGACTTCGTTGCACAGGTTCGATCCCCGGATGCGCAGGCCCATCTCCTTCAACTCCGGCGGCAGCGACCGATTGCTCGTGTCGATGAAGTGCAGGTACGGCTCGCCCGTGCGGTACCGCGTCTCGAGGATGCACTGCCACACGTCGCGTGCGACGACGCGCTCCTTGACGATGCGTGTGTGCGGGTCGACCAACTCCCACGTGGCGTTGTCGGCGACGGCCTGCATGAACGCGTCCGACAGATTCACCCCGTGGTGCAGGTTGAGGTTCTTCCGGTGAAAGTCGCCGCCGGTCGCGATGCGCATCCCGATAAACTCCATGATGTCGGGGTGGTTGATGTCCAAGTAGGCTGCGTAGCTCCCCTTCCGCGTCTTCCCCTGGCGGTACGCCACCATATCGGCATCGACCGTGTGCAAGAAGGGCAGAGGCCCCGGCGATTTGTCCGAGACCGACTGCACGTCGCTCCAGTGGCCGCCCACCCCGCCGCCTTTGACCGACAGCCAGCGAAGCTCGCTCGTGTGATTGATGAGGCCATCCAGCGTGTTGGGGACGTGGCAGAGGAAGCACGAGATGGGCAGCCCCTTGTTCGCGGTCGCGCCCGTCGACGTGTCGACGTCGGGCGCGTTGGACAAGATGGGCGACGCAAACATCAGCCACCCCAGCGATGCGGCGTCGTAGATGCGCTGGGCCAGTCCGTCGTCGCCACCCGAGTAGGCAACGGCAGCTCGCGCAAAGGCGTGTTGGGCGGTCGGTTCGGCCGGTCGACAGTAGTACTCTTTCAGCAACGCCACGGCGTGTTTGCTCAACGTCGCATCACGTTCGGGGCTGATTTTCACCGGACCGACATACGACGCCATCTTAGTTGGAAGAGTCATCCCTTTAAGACATAGTCGGTCGAAAGTGTGGGCAGGTTGGGGCTCGTCGACGACACGAAGTGCAACTGTGCCAGTGGCACTGGGGCGGTGGTGGCTCACTGGCTCAGTCTCTAGGTCATGGTCTGCAAGTCGCCACTCCGTCAGACACCGTCCGACTCGCCAGTGACTCGCCACCACCATCACCTCGAGACGGTAAAGTTCGCAACGTACTTGACCGCCGTGTAGAATCGAAAATCTTGAAACATCCCCCGACAATCCGAATCGTCCATACCTGGGCTATCGGTCGGCCAGAACGTTCCACCGAGGACCAGTGCGGTCCCCCCGCCCACGGTGTCCTTCCAGTTCGTGGTCAGGCTCAATCCCCCGTTGACGTACCCTCGGTAGGTCTTCGTGCTGGCCGTGTACGTGACCGCAAAATGGAAGAAGGTGTTGATTGGGATGTTTCCCGGGCCAAACACCCAATCATTCCCCGTGTCGGTCCCGTTCCATCGACGCACCCACAACTTCCCCGGTCCGGTGGGGGGACTCGGGGAGTTTGCCGCCCATTGCACGCCGACGTACAGCTGCGACGTGGTTCCGTTGAACGGCTGGCTGCACACGAGCGGGACGCCGTGCATCGCCGTGTCGCCATTCCGATGCCACCCTTCGAGTGTAAAGTCGTTGGCGAAGACGTTGGTCGGAAAGGTGCGGAATCGAAGCGCCCCCGGCACGTCGACGTCGCGCGTGCGCGTGCACTTGCCGTAGAACTTGGAGTACGTTGTGATGAGGGCCGTGCCGGCCTTGGTATCGACGGTCTTGACGGTGGTGTTCGGGTTGAGGAGGTGACTGACGTCGTCGAACGTGTCGCCCGGGTAGCAACACAGCAAGAACGGCGCGAACGGGTCGTCGTTGAAGCCACCGGTCTTGCGACCGTGCGCGTCCGTCGCGTATATCGAGCGTACGCCACCCGCTGGCACCGGAACCCGTGCAGCCGTCGACGCAGGCGCGACCTCCGGCGACGGGGCGGTGGTGTGCACAGTGGCACTCGATCGGCTCATCGCCCGCGCCGCGTTTTGTCGGACTTCGGCCGCGGTGAGCGCCGTTTTGTAGATTCTGAACATGGCAATCTCGCCTATAAAGTGTCGGTCGGCGCTGTATCCCATGCCGATCTGCACCGACCCAAAGGTCGTGGGGAATCCGTCGCAACGGGTCGGCACGTTGCTCGCCGTCTGCACGTCGTTGAGGTACGTACTGACCATTCCGTTGCTCATGACAAATGCAATGTAATACCACGCGCCATCCGAGAGTGCGAATGGTGGCGAGAACGTGAATGAGCCGCGGGCCGACCACACCCAGCAGGCACTCTTGTCACTCGTCTGCTCGAATCGTGGCCCGACGTTGGTGGCGTTGTAGTTCATGTCGCACAGGTTTCTGTACGAGGTCACCGACGTGGATTTGAATAGACACTCTATCGTGTAGTTTTCACCCATCACGCCCAGATTCCCCGCGTTCACCGCGTCCGACGACGATTGAAAGCGCGTAATCACGCCCGCCGTTGGTGGATACGAGTAAAAGGCCGTCGGCGACGTGGGCGCAAAGCCAGAGGGTTGGGCGGCGTATTCGTAGATGCCGCTCGCGCCGATGTACGAGTCGGGCGGTGGCGCTGCAACGGCCCCGCTGAGTCGCACGAACCCCGCGCCGTGTAGCGAACAAAAAATTGCGCAATTTCGCGACCACCTAAGGGAGTATGGTTTAGGTACTCACATTGGGCCAACAAAGCACCGAATAGTTTAAATCATTTTTCATGTGGCTGTGAATACGAAAGTGATTTAAAATATTTGGTACCATGTTGCCCAAAGTGAGTACCTAAACCATACTCCCTTAGGTGGTCGCGAAATTGCGCAATTTTTTGTTCGCTACATGGACCCCGCGACAAAGTCCGCGTCGACGATGCCGGCGATGTTCGTGCCGCCCGTCTCGACCAACAAGCGGCGTTGCGTCGCGGTCGAGTTGATTTGGCCCATTCGAATGGCCGCAAGCGGCACGTCCGCGTTCAGGTCGACCACGAGCGACGTGCCGACGGGCAACGCGACGTAGTGGTCGCCACTGACCGTGTCGTACGACTGCGGAGTCGTCGAGGTCATGTTAAGCGCGTCGCCTTTGAGGGACGCGAGGCCGTTGGTGTAGACCCGCACCGATGCTTGGTTCTGATCCAGCCAATCGCGGAGGTTGCCGGTGGCATCGTCGAGTTTGGGGTACAACCCGACTTTGCTGAAGACCACGACGGCCGTCCCCTTGTTCGTCAGGCGAATCCGACGGATGGTAGGCGCGTTGGGCGGCGCGCCACCCCACGTGAGACGCTCTCGGCGCCCTGTAGTTGCCAAGAGCGACCAAAGCAACATGCATGCGACGATGACTATGCACAGCGTCCGAATCGTCATTTATACTTTATTTTCAGCTTAGATGGCGCGATCCTGCATCCTAAGTCGCGACTATCACTGCACTTTACGTGCGCGGTCAGTCTGGGGTCGTCTAAAATGCTGCCGCATCAGACAACTCGCAAAGTAAAGGCCAGGTGGACCGTGCTACCGCCAGTTGACTCCGAGTCTCCTACTGACCCATGTGGCGAGCATAAATTGCGCAATTTCAAGGCCCGCTACTTAACGATGAAACAGACCATACGTGAGTACTCCAATTTGGGGAAAATTGCACACTTGAACTCCACAAAATCAAAATGATTTAAGGTCATTGTGCCAAATTGCCCTAACATGAGTACTTACGTATGGTCTATTTCATCGTTAAGTAGCGGGCCTTGAAATTGCGCAATTTATGCTCGCCACACTGCTACTGACACAGTGACACATCATCATGCTATCGGTGGCCGTCGCACTGGCCGATCGCCATGTTACTAGTGTGTGTGTTCGACATGCATTTACGCGGGGCTGGTCATATCTGGGAGCATATGTTAATAACATTGACGATGTGTGACATCTTCATGTGTCAGAATTTTGACTCAGAAAAATAGGCAGGAGTCGCATGAAACTCACAACATGAGTCGCAGATGATGATAGCATGACGAGTCATTGGCGAATCATGGACGATGTGCCTGCATGGAGAAAGGTGTGGTATGTATTCAAAGACGTGCATGCCGGCCGTGTTAAAGGGAGTGCGTGCCAACTGGGCTACAATCCTGTCGAACTCACAGCATGATGATAATATGATGATGTGTCTGAGTGTCTCGGTGTCGAGCGACGTAACAAGATGATGATATATCATGATGATTGTGTCCGGCGCAGATCATCGCATCACTGCGCAGCATCAGCCGTGTTAAAGGGCGTGCATTCCAGCCGTGTTAAAGGGCGTGCATTCCAGCCGTGTTAAAGGGCGTGCATGCCAGCCGTGTTAAAGGGCGTGCATGCCAGCCGTGTTAAAGGGCGTGCATGCCAGCCGTGTTAAAGGGCGTGCGTGCCAACCAACTGGGCTACAAGCCTGTCGAAATCACAGCATGATGCTGTGTCCGGCGCAGAGCATCTCATCACTGCGCGTCATCAGTCGTGTTAAGAAGGCGTGCATGCCAGCCGTGTTAAGAGGGCGTGCGTGCCAACCAAGTTGAGCCAACTGGGTGGCAGACATTCCCGTAGAACTCACAGAATGATGATAATACGATGATGTGTCTGAGTGTCTCGGTGTCGAGCGACGTAACAAGATGATGACATATCATGATAATTGTGTCCGGTGTAGAGCATCGCATCAGTCGTGTTAAGAAGGCGTGCATGACAGTCGTGTTAAGGGGGCGTGCGTGCCAGCCGTGTTAAGAAGGCGTGCATGCCAACCAAGCTGAACAAACTGGGCTGCATGTGTCTGAGTGTCTCGGTGTCGACACTGTCGAGCGACGTAACAAGATGATGATATCATGACGATTGTGTCCGGCGCAGAGCATTGCATCAGTCGTGTTACGGGGCGTGCGTGCCAAGGGGCTGGCATGCACGCTCTTTAACACGGCGCACCCATAATGACAGCATCAGTGCTGCATCACCGTGCGAGTTCAACGTCAAAAGCATCACGGTGCTAGTTCGACATGCACAAGGCATGCTACCGTAATCTAAAGGTTTTTTCAAGGTCGTGAGTCCTCAATTTGGGCAACGAACCATTGAAAAGTCGAAAAATTCGCATTTCATCTTTGTTCACCGCCGCACAACCACCCATCCAACATCTTCGTTCGGGCGCGTGTAACGCAGTCGTCGGCAACTCACCCCTAAATTTGGACGAATCTCCATTTCGGAGAATTCGTCAAATGTTTGAACCACGAAATGTTGTTCTAAATATTGACGAATTCTCCGAAATGGAGATTCGTCCAAATTTAGGGGTGAGTTGCCGACGACTAGTGTAACGGGCATCATCTTGATGTTTCGACACCGAATCGACAGCGATGTCCGTGTGATGATTGTTAAAAATGCCATCTAGAGACAGTCCACTGTAAATGCCACTCAGGAGTGAGAACTCAATTTGGGCTACGAACCATTGAAAAGCGCTTCGAAAATCCGCATTTCATCTTTTGTCAATCCTTAGTGCAATCCTTCCAAAATCTTCGTTTGGGAGGGGTAAACGACGACTACTAAACGTCGGAGTCACAATATGCTGATAGCATGCTGATGTGCATGACAAAGTCACACAGTGATGTTGCCAGTATGTCCCATCCGTGTTAAAGGGGCGTGCATTGCAGCCTCGTACTAATGTGTCTGTGGAACTCACAACTTGATGGTAGCATGCTGATGTGCGTGTCGAACTCACACGTTCAACTTCAACTTCGGAGTCACAATATGATGATGCATGATTCTTCATGTGATTAACGCACACACACACATCAGGCATGATTCAGGCATGCGACATGATGCATGATTGCAAACCGATGCATGTGGTCATATGCTGTGTGCTTCAGCCGTCGGCAACTAGTCCCCTTTTTTCGACAATCTCCATTTTGAACATTTTGACAAAAATGTTAACCACGAATCCAGGTTCATTTGAGTGCAATTCTGCAGACATCTCGTTCGCAAGTGCAAGCCGGGGATGGCGAGACCAAGTCGGCAGCAGGCTGCCTGGATTGTTGCATCGTCATCCATTTCCAGGCAGCTTTCAAAATGGAGATTGTCGAAAAAAAGGGGACTAGTTGCCGACGGCTGGTGTGCTTTATATAAACTAGAACAGTCGGTCATGTACCGATAGGATATCAAATAACTTAAAAGCGCCTAAATGGCATGGAAGGGAATGCGATGCGCAGCCAAGACATCGACTGGGGTGCGATGTAAGCGAAATGGCCAGCGATGCGGTCTCTCGCCGCACCCATTATGCCATGTTCATCGAACGGTCAGGACGAATGGCACATGCAAGACAGTCGTCGAATCGAACGAGCGGCTGTGTCGATGTTTTCGATGTCATTCGACGCCGGGCATGCTTCAACATGTTCCATGGGAGCGCCTGCCGTCGATTGTGTGGGCGAGTGTGACCAAGTGGCTGAGCTGCAACGTTCGTCGGATCGCACAGCGTACATCCAAGGCATTTGTGTTCCGATATAGCTTTCATCAATGCTCGTGCTTGAAGCGGGATGGTCAGGCGATGCGCCTGATCTCGAACGCACGATATGCCTTTTGGAACCACTTCTTCGACTGTGTTCTGACCTACACTCAACCACCGCAACTACCCGATGCATGGGCGGACGAGCCACATCTACGCCGCATAACGTCCCACTATGCGACGTGGACACGGCGATTGAGAGTGGCGTATGATACTTGGCTCCGACTCATCCGTTCGTTTCGTCATTGGCATCGAATGTACGACGGCGACATTCCACATGATGCGCTGAATACACGGACCTTCCCGCACGACAAGTTTACGGTCACCGAAGACGCCGATAAAGTGCGAATTCATCATCACCAGTCGCAACGGTTTCATACCGAGAGTGGGAACTTGGTCCCGACAATGGAGTTCATCATGCGGTTGTACGACCAACTTAGAGAGGACTGGACGTCCCCTTGCTCGTCGGTTGTTGCGGCGTGTGCACCGTACTAGACGGCGACGGGTCCCTTCGTCGCAGCCTTCTCTGCCGGCGTGGACATTCGGGTTTCCACCGTAAAGGCACGACGAGGTCACCTCCATCCAGCGGGAAACAGTGGAAAGGTAATGAAATAGACCACACTCCCAAGTCCTTGCCTTTGTAGTTATCGATAATAGTCGATTGTTCTTATCGACGTTTTCATACGACTTTCGATCGAGGGCTGAAAGTGCGACTTTTTGGCTGGCCAATGGCCATACGACGACGACATGAAACGCCCAAGCGCATCGCGAGTGTCTTACAGTTTGAAATTGTAAAGGATAAAAGTACATGGTAAGATGGACGCGTCCGATCGCAAATCGTGCATGTGCCCGCTATGCATTTTGTACAAAACCAACGTGGCCAGTGTCCAGCGATGGGCAAGTGAGCGACACCAAAAGCGCAAAGCCAAGTTCGATGAGAAACTCCAAAACAAACGCGACTATCACGAGGGTATCCTAAAGAAACTACGCGACAAGCATGCATCGCAGATGCAGGCGTTTGAAGAGACCATCAAGCAGGCCAGTGCCGACGACCTCGACGAAAAGGCACTTGAAGCGCAGTACAAGGACGAACTGCAGGCGCTCAATGACAACTTGAAGCAGAACGTGGGCGACCTCATCACGCAATTCGAGCGCGACTACGTCGAGCGAACGAGCCAATTGGACGGGTTTATCGCACACGACGTCGGCGGGTCGGAGGGGTCTGGCTCGTCGGGTCAGTGGGACGAACAATGCGACCCGGAAAGCGCATGCTCCTGCGCGGACGACGCAGCAAGTCCCGACACGCAGGTCGCGCTGGTGGTGGATGAAAACGCCAGGTTGAAGGTCGTGCGCAGCCCGTCGGTGTGCACTGACTGAGCCACGGACTGAGCCACGGACTGAGCCACGGACTGAGCCACGGACTGTTCTACTTACTGAGAAACGGACTGTTCTACTGACTGAGCAACGGATTGAGCCACGGACTGTTCTACTGACTGAGCAACGGACTGTTCTACTGACCCTAGTTGCGAGCATTAAATTGCGCAATTTCATGCCCCCACTTAAGGAACACAGTTGAGCATGGTGTGATTACTCACACTTGGGCCAATGTCTACACGAAATCAACAAAAGTCTAGATGATATATGCGCATGCGTGAAACATTGGCCCAAATGTGAGTACTCACACAATACTCAACTGTGTTCCTTAAGTGGGGGCCTGAAATTGCGCAATTTAATGCTCGCTTCACGGCTACTGACTGAGAAACGGACTGTTCTACTGAATGAGCAACTGATTGATCCACGGACTGAGCCACGGACTGAGCCACGGACTGTTCTACTGACTGAGCAACGGACTGTTCTACTGACTGAGCAACGGACTCTTCTACTGACTGAGAAACGGACTCTTCTACTGACTGAGCAACGGACTGTTCTACTGACTGAGCCACAGACTGAGCCACGGACTGAGCCACAGACTGAGCCACGGACTGAGCCGAAGCCACCTCAACCAAGGGCCGTATACGCACGCAACGCGGTGAACGTCGCCAGCCGTGCGGTTGTATTCGACGAGTGACAACGACCGACCGATTCGTCGCGTGACGCGAGCATCGTTGTAAACATCGACACTTGCGTATCAATCATGTCCATCAGGTCGGCGTGCGATGCGCCGAGTCCCACCCCATACGACTTGATGACGCGCTTCGCGCTTGTCAGCGCGTGGATGTTTGCGTACATGTCTCGATGCGACACACCGATGCTGAGGTCCTTGACGTGCGCGAGCGCGATGGTGGTCTGCATGACCTTCTTGAAGGCAAAGCCCAGTCGGACATCGCGCTGGAGGACCACCGGGGCGTCGTTGCACGTGAGCGTGCGCTCATCCACGTTGGAAAACACGACGGTCGTCGCTTCGTCGGTGCGCCGCCGCAGAACCAGCTCGTGGACGCCGTTCACGGGTGGGGTAACGTTGCCGTTGTAATACATCAGCGAATCCTCGGAGGACGCTCGGATAAAGAACCTCTGAACGTGGGGTCGGTGGCACATGTGGTCGACCAACGTCGATTCGTCGTCGATGTGCGCGTATTTGGTGGTGTCTCGGCGGACGATCTGGTCGCACGCGTCGAAGCTGTAATTCTCACCGACTCCCAGCAAGAAGGGGGTGCACACCGCCTCTAGTAGCCGAAACTCGTCGGCAGCGAGTGGCGTGCAATCGGCCTCGCCGTCGGTGAGAATCACCGCCAGGTGCTCCCGCGCGCGGACGCTCTCGTCGCCCAGCACGCGCGTCATCTCGGGTATCACGTGCGTGCGTAGGTGCATCAGCCCCAAGTGCAGGGACGTCCGCCCGTCGGCTTGGAGACGGTCGTGCAGCGTCTCGGCGATGGACGCGGCGCTGTCGACTCGCACCTCGACGGGGGGTATAACGGTGGTCGCGTCGTCGCTGAACTGGCTGAAGGACACGAAACATCCGACCAGTCGCTGCGCGAGTCGATGCAGCGTTCCACTGGAGCGCAGCCGCGAGAGAAACTCGGTCATCGACCCCGACACGTCGATTAGGAAGTGGTAGACTGCGCGGTCCTCCGCGTCGGTCGCAACATCGACCGTCGGAATCTCCAGGATGAGCGCCGACGCCCTCGCATCGTCCGGATGTCGCATGGGCAAGAAACGTGCGCATGCAGCGCCGGGTGGCGGTTCATGTCGGGTCGACTCGCTGGAGGGCGGGGGGGCCACCACCCACTTGTGCGCATGGTCCATCTTTTGCGAAAAGGATGCGGTGGTGCCGCTGCGACCGATCGGCAGTAGCTTGTGGATGATGACCGAACCAAATGGGGTTTCATCCTTGCAGACGATGCAGTGATTGGGGTCGGACACACAGGTAACGGCGCCACTCGCCAGCTTCTCGTGGCAATCACCACAAAGAAAGTGACCGCATGGATACACTGCGACCGTATCGAACGGTTCTCGGCATACTGGACACTCGCTCGTGTCTTCGACGAACAACAGTGGACGGCCACTCGAGTCGACCGGATGCTCGTCGTGGCGCGCGACTCGCGCGCGAATCTCAAACTCTCTCTTTTTGTTCTCCGACGTCGCGTCGTCGAGCTTGCCGTGTGCAGAGTCGACCAAGCCGAGTGAGTAGCACCTTTTCATGTCGGTTCGCTGGTGAAACGAACGGTTTGTCCTTTAAATCATTTTTCATCGTGGGTCGTTGTGCGACGGTCGGTAAAGCCGCATTTCATCTTTTGTTCCTCCTTCCAAAATCTTCGTTTGGGGAGCATAAATTTGTAACAATCATCACACTAACCTCGCTCTCACGACATGAGGAGGATGATATGATGCCCGTTACAAATGCCATTTTACCCCTCCCAAACGAAGATTTTGGATGGTCGAACAAACCTTTCCGAATGCGTTTACCGGGAAGCACTTTTCAATGAATCGTAGCCCAAATAGAGTACTCGCTCCCTGGAAAAGTGCTTCCCAGGGAAACGCATTCGGAAAGGTGTATTCGGCCTTCCAAAAGCTTCGTTTGGTGAGAATACATTTAGAGAGAACTTACTGCACTCCCCTTAGGTGGTCGCGAAATCGCGCAGTTTTTTGGTCGATGCTAGGAGCTGCAGACATCATGCTATCATCATGTTCTACACACCGTCATTACCTCATGATATCACCAGGCGCGACAGACATCATGCTATCATCATGTTCTACACACCGTCATGAACTCATGATGTATCATGCGCTGAGTTCGACTGACCCATCGGCATGTCATGTTTTGACCGATACATCATACTATTGTCATCTTGTGATGTCGTGTGAGTGTTCGACAGGCGCATCATCACGCTATCATCATCCGGTGGTCAGCATGCTATCACCATGCCATAAGCTCCACATGCACATCATCATGTTAAATCAAAATCCGTCCAAGACGGACAAATGTCCGCCAAACATGCCGATGTGTTTGTCAAAATCACACAGCGATTCGGTCATGATTGGTCAGTCGTGTTGAAGAGCGTGCATGAAAGCCCTGCTTCAATTGTGATGTGCATGTCGAGCACATTTTCGGAAACGACCGTTAGAGTGAAGTGAATATGCTAAAGAACGTGCATGCCAGACGTGTTAAAAGCCGATGTGTCAGTCGAGCTCACCCTTTGATGCTATCAGTGCATGTCAAGATGGGTCCACCGTTTTAAAGCTCGTGCATGCCAGCCGTGTTGTGAAAGAGCGTGCATGCAAGTCCTGCTTCAATGGTGATGTGTAATGTCGAGCACAAACACTAGTCAAATGATGTGTCAGTCGGAGTCAACTTTACCCCTCCCAAACGAAGATTTGGGAAGGCCGAACAAACATTTCAGAACGCATTTTCGAAGCACTTTTCAAGGGTGTGAGTACAGGATTTGGGCTACAAAACGTTCAAAAGTGCTTCGAAAACGCGTTCTGAAAGGTTTGTTCGGCCTTCCCAAATCTTCGTTTGGGGAGCATAAACTTCAGAGTCAAGATGATGATGGCATGCCGATGTGTCAGTCTGAGTCAACTTCAGAGTCAACTCGCTCAAGATGATGATGGCATGCCGATGTGTCTGTCCAACTCACACGGTGATGTGGCCATTATGGGTCCGCAGTGAGATTCCGCCGTTACCCTCCCAAACGAAGATTTTGGAAGGATGAACACAAGATGAAATCCGGATTTTCGACTGACTTTTCGATGGCTCGTAGCCCATATCGAGTACTCACGCCCTTGAAAAGTGCTTCATTCGAAATCCGGATTTCATCTTGTGTTCATCCTTCCAAAATCTTCGTTTGTGATGGATAGACTTCAGGAGTCAAGATGAAGATAGCACTCTGATATGTCTGTACAACTGACAAGATGTGGATAGCATGTCGATGTGTCAGTCGAACTCACACTGTGATGCTGTCTTGGGTCCAGCGTGTTAAAAGAGCGTGCATGCCAGCCCCTCTTCGATGGTGATGTGCATAACGAACTTCAGAGACACAAGATGAAGATAGATTTCTGATGTGTCTGTCCAACTCACAAGATGTGGATAGCATGTCGATGTATCACTGCCACTGTCACAGTATCAGTCGAACTCACACTGTGATGCTGTCTTGGGTCCACCGTGTTAAAAGAGCGTGCATGCCAGCATTGTGAAGAGACCGTGCATGCAACCTTCTTCAATGGTGATGTGCATGTCGAACTCAACTTTATGGCTCCCAAACGAAGATTTTGAAATGCTGAACGAAACGTTCGACGAGTCTTTTCGAAGTACTTTTCAACGTTTTGTAGCCCAAATCGAGTACTCACACACTTGAAAAGTGCTTCGAAACGACTCATCGAACGGCTCGTTCGACCGTCCAAAATCTTCGGTTGGGGGGAGTCAACGTCAGAGTCACAAGATGAAGATAGCATGTCGATGTTCCAGTCGAACTCACACTGTGATGCTGTCATGATGGGTCCACCGTGATAAAAGACCGTGCATGCAGGCCTCAACTGAGTAACATGGGGATTTTGTTCGCAACATGGTTTCGTACATAGCGCAGCGAGTCGATAGTTACGACTCAGTGTGTATTATCTTAAAAGGACATGCCCCTAACAAAAGCATGAAGGTTTTTGTTACGCACTATACAAAACTATGCGAGCGGAAGGCTGACATTCTTGAACAATTCCAGACGCATAATATCACCGATTACGAGTTCATTGAACAGTTTGACCAAGGACGCTTAAGCGACGAAGAGGTTGCGATGTTTTCAACAGACATACATCCGGCAATGATGTCGCTTACACTGAAGCACTTTCATGCGTACCGACAAATTAAAGATCGATACGACCATGCTCTCATATTCGAGGACGACGTTATATTGTGTGAAAACTTTTCGGAGATTTTCGCCAAGTATGTCGCTGATCTACCTGTAGATTATGACATGTTGTTTATCGGAGATGGGTGCAAGTTGCACATCGAACCGCACATGCTGGTAAAAGACAAATGCATCTATGAAAAATGCACCCAACCGACCCATTGGGGCGGTTTAGGCGGAACGAGATGTCTAGATAGTTACCTGATGAGTAAAAAGTGTGCGGTCAAATTGTGCGAGTATATCGACCTGAATAATCACATAAGACTCTCAAGCGATTTGTGGATGAACGTGGCGATGAGGGAATGCAATCTCAAGGTATACTGGGCGGAGCCAACGATAGTCACACAGGGTAGTGAGAGTGGCAAGTACAAATCCGAGAGTGGACCTCAGTTTGTCCCTAAGTTCTGAACATATCTGCGCTGGAACGACATCGATGAGCACCAGAATCACCGACGGAAAACATAATTCAAAAAAGATGCGCATGCTAGCACGAAACTCAATACCACCCGATGAGTCGGCGATGACACGATGACCCGAATTTGAGTCCGAACTCGCCATCAGAGACTCGTCCGTCGCAGTTTTATGCTCCCCAAACGAAGATTTTGGAAGGACGAACAAACCTTTCCGAACTGCGTTTTCGGCGCACTTTTCAACGTTTTGTAGCCCAAACCAAATCCTGTCCTCACGCCCTTGAAAAGTGCTCCGAAAACGCAGGGTATCGTGTGCTCTAACGAAGGGCGCAGCATACTCGATCCGATCGAACAGATTTGATGCCGACAAGCTTCGGCCACAAGGTTCACACCTGCCATTGGCGGTAGTGTTGCTAGTGCCGACCGAAACCGATCCTCGGAAAGGTTGGTTGACCTTCTAAAATCTCCGTTTGGGAGGGGTAAATTTTAACTCATTTGGATGTTTCCACCACGTGGCAAATCTCAAACGTTCTTGAACCTTTTGCGATATATAGGCCACTATTTTAAAATTCAACGATTTTCGCCATGAGGGTCTTCCCGATATCGTCCATCGTGAACATGCACGACGAGGTCACTCGTGCGTGCGACAATCGAACGTTCGTTCTGTGCTCGATGAAGGGTGGGACAAACGAGTGGATGTTGCGAGAGTCCATCGTCGATAACGACGTGGAGCTCGCTCGCCGTCTGCTAGACATGGAAACCCGCCGCTCTTGGCCAAAAATGGAGGGGGGGCGTCGGAAGACGCTGACGTCGGAAAATGGCGCATGCGCCAAAAAGGGGGACGTCCTCACCGCAAACCGTCGAACGAACGTCCACACGATGGTCCCCCCACCCACGCCGACGAACGCCGACCTCGTCCGTCGAGTGCTTGCGCTGGAGCGTCTCGTCGAGGAACTCGAGCAAAATCTACGGCGCCTGACGCTGTTACCCGTCGCCACACCGTCGGTGTTCCCGACGCACGTCGGTAGCGCGCAGATAGCACCCCACCCGGTCGACACCGGATATGCCACGTTATCGGCGCCGTTAGGCCTCTCGACGCTGCTTACACACCCACCATGCGACGAATACCTTGAATGCGTCGATCTGCCCGATGGCGTGACCGGCGACGGTGGGTGCGCGATGGCCAGAACGTCATCTTGTTTGTCAGCGCTGTTAGAGTAGTTCTAGCGCCTAGTGGCCTATTCCCTAGCATATGCTTCGGTCGCGAAAAATCGCGCATCTTTATGCTCCCCAAACGAAGAGTTGGGAAGGTCGGACGAACATTTCAGAAATGAGAATCAGAATGCGTTTTCGAAGCCTTTTCAAGGGCGTAAGTACTCGATTTGGGCTACAAAGTGTTGAAACGTGCTTCGAATACGCACTCTGAAATGTGCCGATTCTGTTCGTCCGACCTTCCAAAATGTTCGTTTGGGAGGGCTAAACTATATGGCTCCTTCGCTCGCCAATGAGTCGCCATGTGGAACGATATTTCACCCAATGCCCACGGGGAGCATGAAATTGATTTAAATAGATTTTTTTTGGTCGAGGATACCGAAGCCAACCATGAAACTCTTTGGGCGAGCCCGTGCAAGTCGAGACGACCGCGACTCGGAATGGGTCGGTGTCTCTCCCGCCAGCGCATCGTTGGAAATTGGCAATGCGTATCACAACGGATATTGGGGGCCCAAGGACTTTAAGAAGGCGGCCAAGTGGTACTACATCGCCTCCGCATTGGAGAGTGCAGAGGCGCTGTTCAACCTCGGAACGATGTACCGGTTCGGATACGGAGGAAAGCCGATGAACAAGTCGGTCGCTGCACAGTACTTTCACCGGGCGGCCGAGAAGGGACACATCGACGCTCAGTATTGGATTGGCTACATGTACTACACCGGTGAGGGTCTACCGAAGAACCGCGAGCGCGCAATCGAGTGGCTCACCAAGGCCGCCGAAAAAGGCGACGGACCCGCCAGCGAGTGGCTTCGTGCACACGCTGCTTTAGACACCACCCTACCTGGTGTTCCACACAAACGTGACATCGATAGATGATCGTCATGCGTCGGGTCTTCCGGGTCAGCGGTCGGCCCAGACAAATGGCGGGCTCAGGAACACCATACAAACATGTGAGACGCATACAAAAGGCGAGTGGGTTCATGCTTCCAAAACGTATGAAAACGTAGATAAGAACAATCGATGACAACAAAAGCACGGATTTGGGGACGTTAATGACCTGAAATCGACACTAATGGTCCCTTTCTTTATTCACCTTTTAAGGGGTTTCGTTCCCCAAATATTGCTTTTGTTGTTATCTACAGTTCTTATCTACATTTTCATACCACATTCGACCGATGCCTGAAAGTGTTTTTGCAACATTTTTATACAGACACATGACCATGTATGTGTCGGGCTTGTAATCGCAACGAGCGGTATGGCGAACAAAAATTGCGCAATTTCGCACCCACGACTTAAGTGACTTTCATACGTGAGTACTCAAAAGTCAGGCCAATTTACAATGGACACTGAAATGATTTAAAAGAAATGTGTCAAATTAGCCTGACTTTTGAGTACTCACGTATGAAAGTCACTTCGTTAAGTCGTGGGTGCGAAATTGCGCAATTTTTGTTCGCTACATGGGTGCCAACGAGTGTTTCGATTCGCCCCACCATCTTCATCTTGTGAGTTTGTCCGACACATCGTCATGCACATTTACAAGATGGTGCAGCGTATCGTGCAAGAGCCTATGAACCGTGGATACGCACCTCAAATCAAGTTTATGCTCCCCCCAAACGAAGATTTGGGAAGGCCGAACAAACCGTTTTCTGAACAGAGACTTGACCATAGTTCGTCCAACGGGCGCTTCCCCAAATTCACAGGCGGTATGGCGAACAAAAAATTGCGCAATTTCGCACCCACTACTTAACGAAGGAAAGTGCATACGTGAGTACTCAAAGTTCAGCCAATTGAATACTTTTGTTTTAAATCATTTCAGTGTCTATTGGAAAGTAGCCTAATTGTTGAGTACTCACGTATGCAATTTCCTTTGTTAAGTAGTGGGTGCGAAATTGCGCAATTTTTTGTTCGCTACATGGTTCACAGGCAGCATTAGCACATTCCTTTTGTAATTTTATGCTCCCCAAACGAAGATTTTGGAAGGTCGAACAAACCTTTCAGAACGCGTTTTCGAAGCACTTTTCAACGTTTTGTACCCAAATCGACTACTCGGGGCCCTTTCTTTCACTAACAGACGAGCATCAAACTTCCAAAATCTTCGTTTGGGAGGGTAAATTTATGCTCCCCAAACGAAGATTTTGGAAGGAGGAACAAAAGATGTAATGCGGATTTTCGACCGACTTTTCACTTGTCCAAATTGAGTACTCACGTCCTTGACAAGTGCTTCCTTCGAAATCCGCATTACATCTTTTGTCCCTGCTTCCAATAACATGCACAAACAGTGCAACTACAGAATCGGAGATGTCTACATCAAAACCAACCTGATATTTACATTGTTATAAATGACAAAGATTCCGATTTCACAGTTGCATGTTGCCCTGTGAATCCAAAATCTTCGTTTGGGAGGGGTAAATTTATGCTCCCCAAACGAAGATTTTGGAAGAAGGAACAAAAGATGAGTTCCTGATTTTCGAATGGACTTTCAATTGTTCTTAGCCAAAATCGAGTACTCACGCCCTTGAAAAGTGCTTCGAAAAGTCGCATTTCATCTTTTGTCAATCCTATCAAAATCTTCGTTTGGGGAGCATAAAATTGTTTGGCGGACATTGTGAAAACAGAATTTATGCTCCCCAAACGAAGATTTTGGAAGGTCGAACAAACCTTTCAGAATGCGTTTTCGAAGCACTTTTCAAAGATTCGTAGCCCAAATATAGTACTCCCTCCCTTGAAAAGTGCTTCGAAAACGCATTCTGAAAGGTTTGTTCGACCTTCCAAAATCTTCGTTTGGGAGGGATAGAATTGGCGCGACAAAACATTGACAGGATTGTGCTCCCCAACGAGGATTGGGGAAGGCAAATGGTTCTTCCATCCCAAACGAAGAGTTTGGAAGAACGGACGAACGATTCAATTCGGATTTTTCAAAGCACTTTTCAAGGGCGAAAGCACCCAATTTGGGCGACTAACCATTGAAAAGTCAATCGAAGAGCGGCCTTTTATTTTGTTCCGCCTTCCCTAAATCTTCGTTTGGGGAGCGTAAACTTGTCCTTTCGCTTACCTAGATGTTATACACTCTCATTGTGCTGCACTGCCCACTGGGATTCTTTCATGGCATGGGAGGATGTGTGTGGGTTTCAAGTGAGCGTCCATCATCCTACTCACGTCCCAGTCGCCGACGCGCTGGTGCGCCATCCACAAGCTACACCAACGCTCGATTTGCTTGTTCTTTTGCACGATGTCGCCGATGCGATTTCGGTCGTGTTGTGATGCGCACGGCGAAAAGCATTCCGTGCGAAACTGCACCTCGCATCTCTGTATGAGGCGAATGACCGACGAGCACAACTGCAGCCGTTGCCATCGAGAGAGCCCGATGAGTGCGTGGACCGCGATGCGACACTTCTTCCATCGGGAAAGCGCCCTATCTTTCCGGAGCGACCTAGCGTACTCATCGTCTTGTTGCTCACAAAGCGCGCGTCCTTCGTCGGCATCGACCGACCAGCGGGCGTTTCGAGGCTCGTGGAACGGTCCAGCATCATACGTGTCATCGTCAAAGTTGTGTGGATTCCTCACGTGGTAGGCGACGAGTTCGTCGTACATGGAGAGTGTCGCCGGATGCGCATATGTGCGTGTATCGGTCGACTCGGTCGACTCTACAGTATCAGCTGATGTGCTCGTGTGTCGGTGCGTCCCCGCCTCGCGGTGTGCCTTACATCGAGTGTGTGGAAACACGACCGTTCGAGCGCATGCCGCTCCACGTTTCGTTACACCAGTGCATCGACTCATTTGCAGGATGGTTGCAATTTGGTTCACGGTATTTTAAATCAGTTTTGACACATAAGTATCCTGATTTCTAGTTCTCACGTATGCCAATTCGTTTTTCGTTCGCCATACCGCCATGGGCATCGTGGGGGCAAGTCGTCCCTCACTGAGACTCAGTACTGTTCAAAGATGATGATTACATGACCATGTGGTAGCATGATGTAACATTGATTTTACGATAACATCCTGATGTGTTAAAGCCTTTTGATGAATGCGTTGCGATACTTGGCCCACCGGACCTTGGCACCGGTGCGTCGTCTAAAAGACTTTCAGGACCGTTTGTTCGGCCTTTTCAAATCTTCGTTTGGGTAGCACATGCCTATCTAGTATCTACATTGCTACGCACAGAATGCATTCATCTACGTCTTGTACCGGTGCCAAGAGGCAGAGCCAGTATATCGAAAGTATGCGCAGTTCCTCCGCGAAATTCAAGACAACGAGTCGTTGGCCTTTGAAATCCAGGAGCACGCCGATAATTTGAAAGCGGTCCATTCCCAGTCTAACCATGTTCGGTCGTGTCAAAGGGCGAGCATTCCGGTCGTGTGCATTCTGGCGTGTTATTCGGCACGAAGGCATCTCATGATGATAGCATGACGATGCGTCTTTCATAATCATCAGGTGACCAGATGGCATGGCGATGTGTTTGCTAGTGCGTCTGTCTATATCCCAAGATGACATCATAGTCATAGTGAGTCAATGACAAGGTGACAGTGCATGATGAGGATTGTGTCCGATGTAACTCATGTAAAGCAACCGTTTTACACCTTTGGACATTGAAAACGCCCATTGCAAAAAACATATTTAACGATTCGTTTTCTTTCATAAGTGAATGGAAACGGACACCAAAATACAAGAATTAGAAGGCGAATTGGAAAAAATGAGAACGGAACTACATGAAACAAAAGCACATCTAAAAAAATATACCGCACCAACCAGCCGGAGACGGTACTATGAAAAACATCGAGAGTTGGAAAAACAAAGAGCCAAAGAATACAAAGTGAAAACCAATTATAAACCTACACCCGAACAAAAAAAGGCATATAACAAGCAATCCTATTTACGTCGAAAAGAAAAACACAAACAACGTTTAGAAGAAACCCACCAGCATATGTCGAAAACATAAGTATTGTTTGTAAACAACTACTTAAAACCAAAATGCATGTATAATATAGCGGATGGTTAAAAAAAAGGTCAAGGACCCATTCGAAGTGTTTAGGACTTCGGACAAGCCCGCCTACCAAACGTTTAAAATCCCACTCCGGAGTCTTTTACAAAACCGCAATCTAGTCCAACCTGTCATAAACCACTTGGTTTTTGAAATGAACGATTTAGTCATTCATACGTACCAGTTTATTCGGTTGTATGTTATTACGTGCCATGCCAACCAAACGGATTTGCCTGTTGTGGACGAGCCATTCATCTTGTACTGTTTGAAAGTACTGGGAACTCGTGATAACCGAGGACGAGCCATGGCTAATGTTGGGTTGCTTGAACGGCTAGAGACTTTTTACAATGTCGAGTATCAACCATTGTTACACCACGAGAAAACCGATTTGAGAAACAAAACCTTTTTATTACCGTATTTAGCCACGCAAATTCATACATCCATCTCGAATAACGCACAAGAGCGGTTCATACAACACTTTTTGCGTTTCGTGAACAAGACCGCCCCAACCGTAGATAAAGAAGCCCTTTTCCAATTCAAGCATCATGTGCTTTCGTTGCACGAGGAAACGGACGAACGATTCAACGATTGGAAAGCCACTCATTTGCCACATATTTTACCGTCTAACGTGACCAAGTCGGTTTATTATGACGTCAAAGTACATCCTATGAATTACGTGAAAGGCATGCTCTATATGAACGAGGTGTTGGAAACGGGCGGACACAAACTGTTCCAACCGCTCCCTCTTCGTACTAACATCATCCCTCAGCACATTATTCTGGATACAGCGTGTTTGGTTAGTTTGTTTTGCCCGGAAAACTCCAAGAAAGGCGAGCTGCTGAAAAACATCACCGCAAACCAAACGGATATATGGACAAACCTTCTTAATCTCAATCATCCACTATTCAAAAACGCACATTACCAGTTTCACCACCAGATCCAAACCGATGGAGTCGCGTGTAGTTTGTTATTTATTCGCAACGATTTGCAAGGTAAGAAGTGGGGAAATCGGGTTCCTTCCATGAAAGAGCAACATTTCTACAACATTGAGGACTTGTCCAAAGAACAACTGGATGGATTGAAAGACCGGAATATCGTCGGTTGCGACCCGGGTAAGAAATCGTTGGTGTATATGATGGACGAGAATGGTAAGAAACTACAATACACGGCACAACAGCGCAAAGTCGAAAGCTATGGCAAACGAAACCAGCGCATTCTAGGACAAATGAAGAAACAACATGAAATAACCGAAAAAGAAACACTTTTATCGTTCGAGAAGGGTAAGACGGTGGATGTCGAAAAGTTCAAACGATACTTGGTCGAAAAGACCCGACTGAACCAAGAGGTTGGAGCGTTTTACAAACGAGACGTTTGGCGAAAAATGAAGTTTAGACAATACAGTTATGGTAAGAAAAGCATCGACACATTCTTAAATAAAATCCAAGAAACCTTTGGAGACAATATTCTGATTGGCTATGGGAATTGGAGCAGGGACACGCAGTTGAAGCATTTCATGCCAACGATGAATCAGGGGTTGAGAAAACAAATCCACAATCGATTTGACACGATAACCATCAATGAGTTCAACACCAGCAAATTATGTTGCGATTGTAGCCATGAACTAACACATTATAAAGATAAGAAAAACATGGAGGTATATCGTCTGTTCTGTTGCGTGAGTTGTCCAAACAAAAAAATCGTATTCAGAACACGAGATGCCAATTCGGCCGTGAACATGAG
>Ga0209358_10001038_pt1 | contig 22871 bp, 17 predicted proteins | sample LauGreFa1BDMLBSN_2_FD_187574 | JGI IMG/M metagenome (GOLD analysis project Ga0209358, IMG submission 187574) | Freshwater lake microbial communities from Lake Michigan, USA - Fa13.BD.MLB.SN (SPAdes) (version 2) | ecosystem: Environmental > Aquatic > Freshwater > Lake | place: Lake Michigan, USA...
GAGTGAAGAGGGAGGACATGTGAGAGGAAGGGATGGGGGTAGGGGTAGGGATAGGGGTGGGAAAGGCAAGGAGGTGAAGACGGTGCTAGCGGTTGGCGGTTAGCAAAAGACAAGGAGAGGCAAGAGGGAGGACTGCGTTGAGGGCTGAATCGATGACGGAGGACAGATGACAAAGGAACGTCTCTGGTGACGGGTGACGGCCATCAGGGTATCAGCCACTCAGGGCTCGGCATTCCAGCCATCGGTAGCCGGGAGCCGGAGGCCGGCAGCTGAAACCCGAACGGCCGAAACCTGGAGGGCTGACTCCCGTGGCTGTCACCCGTCACCCGAAAATGTATGCCCCAGCCAATCATCCGGTCTCCGGTTTCCCTTTGAGTGGGCATCGCCCTCCACCCGCCACCCGGAAACGAATTACACCTAGGTCGGCACGCAGTGCTGCCCTTGCCACGAGACAGCTAGGTCGTGACGCGGTCCCGAACCTACCCGCGCAATACATTTATGCCGATCGGCTTCACAAAGGTTCAATTAGGTTCCTCGCCCAACCGCAGTCCGCTTACCGCCAACCGCTACCTCCCACCGAAGCCTTTGGCTTCGGTCCATTAATCTTCCCTCCCCCGCCGGACCCCCCTATGTGTGCTGGGCACCTTTCAGCGCCGTCCGCCATGTCCGTCCCTCCCCCGCTCCCTTCGCTTCGTTCCGTGCAACCGACCTACATCATCGGCCACAAGAATCCGGACGCCGACGCCATCTGCTCCGCCCTCGCCTACGCCGCCTTCAAGACGGCCTCCGGCCAGACCGGCTTCAAGCCCGCCCGCTGCGGCAACTCCAACGCGCGCATCGACGCGATCCTCGGCCGTTTCGGCGCGGCGCTTCCTGAATTCGTGGGCGACGTCATCCCGCGCATCGAGGACATCATGCACCGCGACCCGTTCAAGGTGAGCGTCGACGACACGTGCGCCCGCGCGCTCGAGCTCCTCGACCTGCATGACGTGCGCGCCCTCCCGGTCGTCGGCAAGGACGGCCGCCTCGAAGGCTACGTCTCCATCTTCAGCCTCGGCGACTACTTCATCCCGAAGCCCAAGCGCGCGACCTCGATGCGCAAGGTCACCAGCTCGATCAACGCCATCATCCGCTCCATCGGCGGCACCGAGGTCGTCGCCTATGACGCCGCGAGCGTCGAGGAACTCTACGTGCGCGTCGCCGCCATGGAACTCGATTCCTTCGGCAAGTCCGCGACCGTCGAAGGCATCCCGACGAACAAGAGCGTCATCGTCGTCGGCGACCGCGCCGACGTCCACCTGCGCGCCATCGAGATGGGCGTGCGCATCATCATCGTCACCGGCGGCCACCGCATGAAGCCCGAGGTCCTCGAGCGGGCCAAGGCCGCCAAGGTCTCCGTCGCCTACGCCGACACCGACAGCGCCACGACCGCCTGGGCCGTGCGCGCCTCCACGCTCGTGGGCGGCCTCGTGCAGCGCGACGCCTTCACCTTCAAGCCGCAGGAGAAGCTCTCCGTGGCCCGCCGCCGCATCGTCCAGAACCCGGCGCTGATCTGTCATGTCGTCGACGAGGACGGCCGCCTGCTCGGCGTCTTCACCAAGTCCGACATCATCAACCCGCCGCGCGCCAAGCTCGTGCTCGTTGACCACAACGAGCTCTCCCAGGCCGTCGACGGCGCCGCCGAAGTCGAGATCGCCGAGGTCGTCGACCACCACCGCCTCGGCAACGCGCCGACGCATCAGCCCATCCTGTTCATCAACCGCCCGCTCGGCTCCACCTGCTCGATCGTCGCGGACATGTTCCGCACCGCCGACCTGAAGCCCACGCCGCAGATCGCCGGCCTGATGATGTGCGGCATCATCTCGGACACGCTGCTCCTGCAGAGCCCGACGACCACGCCGCTCGACGCCGACCTGCTCCAGTGGCTGGCGCGCATCGCCGACGCGGATCCGCGCCAGCTGGCCGACATGATCTTCAACGCCGGCTCGGTGCTCTCGACCCTCAGCCCCGCCGCGGCCGTCCGCGCCGATTGCAAGCAATACCGGGAAGGCGAACGTCGCTTCTCGGTCTCGCAGGTCGAGGAACTCGGCTTCACGAACTTCTGGAAATGCGAGGACGCCCTCCTCGAAGCCCTCGAGACCTACCGCAAGGAGAACGGCCTGAACTTCTCCTGCCTCCTCGTGACCGACATCGACACCCAGAGCTCGCTCTTCCTGATCCGCGGCGACGCCGAGGTCGTGCAGGCCATCACCTACCCGCAGAAACGCCCGCCGGACATCTTCGACCTGCCCGGCATCGTCAGCCGCAAGAAGCAGCTCATGCCCTACCTGGGCAGCCTGCTCGGAGGCACGAACGAAAGCGCATGAGCGCCGAAGAAGTCCTCCTCAAGTTCCTCGCCCGGCCCGGTTACAAGCCGATGCGCCTCGAAGCCATCGTGCAGGCCCTCGGCGGCACACGCGAAGACCTGCGCCGCCTGAGCAAGACGATCCCGCGCCTCATCAAGGCCGGCGCCGTCGTGACCGTCAAAGGCCACCTGCTCGCCCTGCCCTTCGCCGGCCAGGGATCCGGCGCCCGCAAGCCCGACGCCCAGCTCCTCGAGGGTACCATCCTCTTCCGCCCGAGCGGCTCGGCCCGCGTGGTCTTCGACGCCGTCCCCGGCTCGCCCCCGCGCGAGCAGCTGCACATCGACGCCGACGACACGCACGTCGCCCTCCACGGCGACCGCGTCCAGGTGAAGCTCAACGCCAACCGCCGCGACCGCAATGGCGACGACTGGGGCACGGGCACGGTGGTCAGCATCGTCAAGCGCGCCCTCACGCAGCTCACCGGCACGATCGGCAACAACCGCCTCCAGTGGTTCGTCGTCCCTGACGATCCCCGCGTCTCCCGCGAGATCATCGTGCGCGATCCGGCCCGCGCCGGCCTGACGCCTGCGCCCAAGCCCGGCGACAAGGTCGTCGTGCGCCTCGACGCCTGGGAACGCCGCAACCTCAGCCCCACGGGCACGGTGACCGAAGTCCTCGGCGTCACCCACACGCCGATGGCCGAATACCTCGCCATCCTGCGCCGCTACGGCCTCCGCCCGGAATTCCCGCCCGCGGTCGCCGCCGAGGCCAACGCCTTCGGCAAGGTCGTCACCAAGGCCGACTGCGTCGGCCGCGAGGACTTCCGCCCGATCCCGACGATCACCATCGACCCGGATGACGCGAAGGACTTCGACGACGCCCTGTCCGTCCAGCGCATGCCCAGCGGCAACGTCCGCGTGGGCATCCACATCGCCGACGTCTCCTCCTACGTGAAGACTGGCTCGCCCCTCGACGTCGAGGCGCGCGAACGCGGTAACTCCACCTACCTCGTCGGCACGGTCATCCCGATGCTCCCGCACGCGCTCTCCAGCGGTCTGTGCTCGCTCGTCGAAGCCGAGGACCGCCTGGTGAAGACGGTGATCTGCGAGTTCACGCCGGACGCCCGCCTGGTGAAGACGGAGTTCGCGAACTCGGTCATCCGCAGCGTCAAGCGCCTGACGTACAAGCAGGCTTACGGCTTCCTGCAGCACCTGACGAAGGACCAGCTCCGCGCCCTGCCCGCGCCGCCGCCCCACCAGACCGGCTCGCCGGGACGCCCGCTCGCCGAACTCACCGACGCCGAGCTGGACCTGGTCCAGGGCATGATCGACGACCTCTGGAACATCGCCAAGGTGCTCCGCGCCGAACGTTTCCGCGCCGGGTCGCTCGACCTGGAGATGAAGGAGATCAAGATCTACTGCGACAAGGACGGCTGGGCCGACCGCACCGAGGTCGTGCAGCACGACGAATCGCACCAGCTGATCGAGGAGTTCATGCTCCTCGCCAACGAGTCTGTCGCCACGGCCCTCGACAAGGCATCGATCCCGCACGTCAACCGCGTGCACGACGATCCCGACCCCGAGAAGCTCGCGGCTCTCCGCGAAGAGCTCGCCGGCAACGGCTTCAAGGTCGGCGACCTCACGCACCGTTCCGAGATGGTCAAGCTGCTCGCCAGCCTCAAGGAGCGCGAGGACGGCTACACCATCCGCATCCAGCTCCTGCGTTCGCTCAAGCAGGCCTGCTACCGCCCGTCGCCCGACGGCCACTTCGGCCTCGCGAAGCTGCACTACTCGCACTTCACGTCGCCGATCCGCCGTTACTCCGACCTGCTGGAGCATCGCATCTTCGACGCGTTCATCCAGAAGCAAGGCGTGCGCTCCGCCCCGAAGGAACCACTGCGTTCACCGGGCCTGAGCGAACTGACGCGTTCCTGCGAACACATCTCGATCACCGAACGTAACAGTTCCGAAGCCGAGCGCGACTCGGTGAAGATCAAGCTGCTTGAGCTCTTCGAACGCGAAGCCGCCCGCCCGGACAAACGTCCGTTCGAGGCCACGATCACCGACGTGAAGCCGCACGGCCTCATGGTCGAGCTCAACGCCTCGCAGGCCTACGGCCTCGTGCACATGTCGACGCTCACCGACGACTACTACCGCCTCAACGATCGCGGCAACATGCTCGTCGGCAGCCGCACCGGCCGGAAGTTCATGCCGGGCGGTGTCATCACCGTGACCGTCGACCGCGTGGACCGTTTCAAGCGCCAGGTAGATTTCCGTCTCTATGATGATCGTCAGGCCCAGAAGCCGAGGGGACCGGAACGGCGGAAGGGACAGAGGTAACATTTAATAAGGGTAGGGGCAGGGGTAGGGGTAGGCCAAACCAAGGGGACTCCGCCGAACGTGGAGTTGATCAAGATTCGTGAACTGCAGGCAGGCATAGCCGTATCAGGATAATAATGGGACGAGACACTACCCCGGCCCCTAACCCAACCCCTACCCCTTAACCAGCCTCCCCCACGCACGGGCGTAATCCCCGGCGGCTTTTCCGAGGCGGATGCGGCCGGCGTCGTCGTCGGTCCACTTGACGGGAATCTCGATGAGCTTGGCACCGGCGCGCGCAAGCCGCACGAAGGCTTCGGCGCCGAAAGAGAAGCCGCGGGCGTCGGCGGGCATCTTCAACTTCATGAAGACGGAACGACGCATGAGCTTCAGGCCGCAGCCTGGATCGGTCAGGCACGCGCCGGGCAGCATCCGCCAGAAACACGAAAGCGTCGCGGAGATGAGCGAACGTTTCCACGAGCGACCGACGACCTGCGAGTCGCGATGCCAGCGGGAGCCGGCGATGAGGTCAGCCTTCCCTTCCCCGATAAGACGATAGCCACGCACGAGCGCTTCGGGATCCGTGGCCATGTCGGCGTCGCAATAGGCGAGGACATCATAGCCCTCCGGCGCCGACTCCCAGGCGGAACAGATCGCGACACCCTTGTCGCCATGGTCGCACGCCCGATGATAGACGACGCGATACGGGATCTTCGCGGACGCTTCGATGGCGACCGAGCGGGTCCAGTCCGTCGAGCCGTTGTCCGAAACCACGATCAGGGCGTCCGCGCAGCCGTTAGCCTGCAGGCTCTCCGCCAGACGGGCCAAGCCCGGCCCCAGACGGCGCTCCTCATTGCGGACCGGAATGACGATTAGGAGGGGCATCGCGGACGGGTAAAATCCTTCATTTACCTAAATAACTCAACACTTACCTAGGCTCGATGCGATTGAGATGAGACTGAGACTCAGTTTCATATTTGACTGTTGAGACTGATTCTCAATTTTTGGTGACCAGCCCATTTCGTCATGCGTCCGTTCCTCCTCTTCCTGCTCGCCGCCAGCCAGGTGACCTTGGCCCAGACCGCGCCTTCGACCGTGAAGTCCAGCGAGCTCGCCCCCCTGACCGTGACGGGTATCGCGCCGGATGCCTTCATCCTCCCCGGCTCCGCCGCCGTCATCGAAGGCGAGGATTTCCGTGACAAGGGCTACACGAACATCAAGCAGATCGCCGCCAACACCCCGGGCGTGTTCGTCCGCGACGAGGACGGCTTCGGCAACTTCCCCAACATCTCGATCCGCGGCGTCGACGGCACGCGCAGCGCCAAGGTCACCCTGATGGAAGACGGCATCCTGACCGCGCCATCCCCCTATTCCTCCCCCAACGCCTACTACGCGCCGAAGTCAGGGCGCATGTCCGGCATCGAGTTCCTCAAGGGCTCGAGCCAGGTGATGTATGGCCCGCACACCACGGGTGGTGTCATCAACTTCCTCTCGACCCCGATCCCTACCGGCGGCCAGCGCTTCTTCTCGCGTCTCACGGCCGGCAACTACGGTAACTTCTTCAACCAGACCTGGCTCGGCGGCACGACGATGACCGAGTCCGGCAAGGTCGGCGCGCTCGTCGAACTGCACACCCAGCTGAGCGATGGTTACCGCGTGATCGACGGCGTCGGCCGCCGCAGCGGCTTCACCCTCACCGAACCGATGGTCAAGCTGTCCTGGGAACCGAAGGGCGCCCTCCGCCAGCGCATCGAACTCAAGGTCGGCCAGACCGATTTCGAGGCCGACGAATCCTACGCCGGCCTGACCGAGGCCGACCTCCGCGCGAATCCGGACCGTCGCTATGGCTCGAGCCGCTTCGACCACCACGTGGCCGAACACTGGCGCACCTATCTCAAGTGGATCGCCGAACCGGACAAGTCCCTCCGCCTTGAGAGCGCACTGTATTTCAATAAGTTCGATCGCAACTGGGACAAGCTCGACGGCCTCACGACCACCACCGGCGCGACGCTCCGCACCAACGTCGCCGAAGCCCTCGCCCACGCCCCTTCCCTCGCGATCCTGCGCGGCGACCTCATCGCCGGCAATGACGGCGCCTTCTTCACCAACGACGCCACGCGCAACCACGAGGCCTACGGCTGGCAGGGCTCGGTGCGGAAGCAGTTCGAGACCGGCGAAGTACGCCATGAGTTCGTGACCGGCCTACGCGTCCACCGCGACACCGCCGGAGGCTCGAACCAGCGTACGACCTACGTGGTCGACGACGGCCTGATCGGCGCGGGCACCAAGGCCGCGGTGACTTCGGCCGGCTTCCAGGAGACCCTCGCGACGGCGTTCTTCGTCGAAGACGCGATCAAGTTCGGCGCGCTGACCCTGCGTCCGGGCGTGCGTTACGAATTCCTCGACATGGCCAACACTACCTCCGGCGGGGCCTACACGCCCGTCGACAGCGAGATGGTCATGGGCGGCCTCGGCTTCACTTATGAACTCGACGCGAAGAACACCGTCTTCGGTGGCGTCTACCGCGGCGGCTCGGCGGCTAATCCTTCCGGCTACGCCGCCGGCACGCGCTCCGAAGAAAGCCTCGGCAAGGAACTTGGCCTGCGTCACCGCGACCGCGCGACCAGCTGGGAACTCACCGCCTTCCATACCGATTTCCGTAACCTCATCGCGCCCGTGGTCGGCGTGGCCGGCGGCGGCCTGATGCCGGTCACCAACGGCGGCGGCGCGACGTCTTACGGACTCGAAGCCCTCGTGCGGCACGACCTCGCCGGCGCGCAAGGCCGTAGCTACGCGCTGCCGGCCTACGCAGGCGTGACTTGGACGCACGCCCGCTTCGGCGACATCGAAGGCAGCCGCCTCGGCAATTCGGCCGGCCTCTTCGCCGGAGCGAGCAACGGCAACGAGATCCCGTATATCCCGGAATGGAAACTCTCGGCCGGCCTCGGCTTCGAGACCGGACCGTGGGGCGGCTCGCTCGACCTCAGCTACTACTCCGCGACCTGGGGTACGGGCTACAACGCCGGGCCTCGCCTCGTCGACGGCTCCGGCGCGCTGGCCAATCCGTCCACGCTCGACGGCAAGGTCGACGGCCTGTTCACCGTGGACCTCAACCTCCGCTATCAGCTGACGCCGTCCTTCAAACTCGTCGGCGGCGTCCAGAACCTGCTCGATAAGCGGGCCATCATCAGCCGTGCCCCGCTGGGTGCGCGCGCCAACGCCCCACGCACCTTCTTCTGCGGGGGCGAACTGGCCTTCTGAACCCCGGACGCGACTTGCCACCGCCGGGCCGCGCTCGCATCGTCACCTTACTCCGCGCATGCGCCCCGCGCCCGTCCAGCCTGACTCCGACCGCCTCCTCGACTTCGTGGTCGTGGCGCTCGCCGTCGTGGCGTTGGCGGTGTCGGTGAGCGGCCTGAGCCGAACGCCTCCGCGGCTCGAACCCGCGACGCTCCCGCCCGCGAAGGCCAAGCCGGCTTTGGTGAAGCTCGACCCCACCAAACTCCGCACCGCGTCCGCCGCGAACGCCGACAGCGCCGCCGTCGCCCCGGACGCCGCGTTGGCGCCCGCTCCCCTCGCCCCGATCAGCTCGCTCCCGAACATGAACCTCCCGGCCCTGCCCCAGGTCCCCGCCGTGAGCATCCGCCAGACGCCCGTGACGGCGACCGTCGCCGCCGCCGGTAAGGCCGGCGCGGCCGGTGCGGCGCGTGGCGGCGTGACCGCCGGCCCGATCGTGCTCGATGTCGCCGAGATGGCCGGCCGCCAGCCTTGGCCGGAGTATCCTTACGAATGCCTACGTCGACGGGAAAGCGGCGTCGTCCGCGTCGTCTTCGAGGTCGGCGAGAACGGCGCCGTGCGCCGCGCCCGCGCGGTCAATACTTCCGGCTGCCATCGCCTCGACGAGGCCGCGACCGACACCATCCTGCGCCGCTGGGAATTCCCGGCCGGCGACGTCCGCCTCTACGAGATCTCCATCCAATTCCAACTCCAGTGACCATGCCCCTCGCCAACGTGCTCGTAGAGACCTTCCTCAAAGGCGGCCCCATCATGTGGCCGATCCTCGTCTGCCTGATCGTCGCCCTCGCGACCGTGGCCGAGCGCCTGCTCTACTGGCGCAACGTCCGCCGCCTCCGTGCCGACAAAGCCTTCAGCGAGGCCCTCTGGGAAGTCCGTCTCGGCCAATACGGTCCGGCCTGGCAGCGCACGCAGGGAGCGCCCTCGCCCTTCCTCGTCGCGCTCCGCTCCGGCCTAGCCAATGGCCGCACCGAACCCGTGACCGCCATGCAGCTGCGCGCCGAAGAGACGCTCGAGGAGGCCGGCGCCCGCCAGTGGTTGCTGAGCACCATCGTCACGCTCGCGCCGTTGCTCGGCCTGCTCGGCACCGTCGTCGGCATCATGGGCAGCTTCCAGTTCATCGGCTCCGAGCAGCTCGCGGTCGCCAAGGTCAGCGGCGGCGTCGGCGAAGCCCTCATCGCGACCGCCGCCGGCCTGGGCATCGCGATCTTCTGCCTCATCCCGCACAACTTCTTCCACCGCCGCGCGCAGTCCCTGCGCCATGACCTCGAGCAGGCCATCAACCAGGCCGAGATCGCGCTGAAGAGCGCGGCGGCCGCCGGCCAGCCGGTGAGCGATTTCCAACCTGCGCCCGACGAAGCCGGGCGCCGTCGCTGAGATGGCCCTCCGCCTCCGCCGACCGAAGGACGAAGAGACCGGCGCACGCATCGAGATCGTGCCGCTCATCGACATCATGTTCTTCCTGCTGGCCACGTTCATCCTGGCCACGCTCGGCCTGACGCAGAGCCAGGCGCTCGCGCCCGTGCGCCTGCCGACCTCCGGCGCCGCCACGGCCTCGGCCGAACGTAACCTCGTCGTCGCCGTCGATGCCGCGGGCACGCTCTCGCTCGACGGCCGCGCGCTCGGTCGCAATGAACTCGTCGCCGAACTGCGCCGCCGCGCCGCCGCCGCGCCCGGCCGGCCGGCCCTCGTGCAGGGCGACGCCCGCACGCCGTTCGCCGCCATGACCCGCGCGCTCGAGGCCGTCGGCGAAGCCGGCATCACCGAAGTGCGCTTCGCCGCCGAACCCGTCGAAAGCAAATGAGCCTGCGCGCCATCCAGTTCGCCTTGATCGGCCTGCTCGTCGCCGTCGCCGGCTGGCAGTGGCAGAGAGACCTCGGCCTGCGCGCGGATTACGCCGCCGAAGGCGCCACGCGCGCCAAGCTGGCCGCCGACCTCTCCCAGGCCCGCGCCGAAACCGCAGGACTCAAACAAGATCTCGCCGAACTACGCACGCAACTCGAGCGCACGCGCGCCCTCCGCGCCGAGGCCGAAGCGGATAACCGGAAACAGACAGCGGAATTCGTCGCCCGCACCAAGGACTGGCAGGCCGCCCTGCGCGGATGGGAAGACGCGGTGAAGGCCCGCGATGCCCGCCTCAACGCCCTGCAGGAACGCGAGAAACTCATCCTCACCAAACTCACCGAAGCCGTGAAGCACGCCGAAGAAGCGACCGCCCGGGCCGAGGAGATGAGGAAGAGGATTGAGGAGAAGAAGTGAGATAAGGGGTAGGAGTTGGGGTAGGGGTGGATGACTGAATCGATGACGGATGACAGATGGCAAAGATCCTGTACCTGCACCTGAACCTGGATACCCGTACCAGAGTCCTGATGGCCGAGACCTGGGACCCGAAAGAAATATCCCCAGCCATTCATCCGGTCTCCGGTTTCCCTTTGAGTTATGACTTTTGCCTTGGGTAGGGGCGTGGCTTCGCCGCGCCCTCCGACAAAGAAGTGCACGATGAATCGTGCCCCTACCTGGATTCGCCCTGCGGCGAATCAGAGACAGCTATGTCGTGACGCGGTCCCGACCCTACCGATGCGATGCCAACCGCTAACCGCTTCCACCTACATCTTCAGCCCACCTTCTCCTTGATCGCCGCGAGCATCTGATCGGGGGCGAGGCCGTTCGCGGCGCGGAGGGTCTTCACGTCGGTGGCGTGACCGACGAAACGGTCGGGCCAGCCGAGGCGAAGCACCGGCGTGCGGACGCCGAATTCGGCGAGGGTCTCGAGCGCGCCCGTGCCGAAGCCGCCGGTGACGGCGCCGTCTTCGAGCGTGACGATGAGTTTCGCGGCCTTGGCCTGCGTGACGAGCAAGGAGGCGTCGAGCGGCTTGGCGAAGCGCGCGTTGACCACGCCGACGGAAAGACCGGTCTGAGCAGAGAGCTGTTCGGCGAGGGCCTGCGCCTCGGGCACCATCGTGCCGAGAGCCCACAGCTGGACGTCGGCGCCGGCGCGGAGGACTTCGGCCTGACCGAGCGGGATGAGCGCGGGCTGCGCCTTGATCGCCTTGCCGGCGGCGGCGCCGCGCGGGTAGCGGATGAACATCGGCGCGCCGGACTTCAGCGCGGTGTGGAGCATGTCCGCGAACTCGTCCTCGTCCTTCGGCTGCATCAGCGTGACGTTCGGGACGCAGCGCAGGTAGGCGATGTCGAAGAGACCATGGTGCGTCGGTCCGTCGCTGGGCGAGACGCCCGCGCGGTCCATGCAGAAGGTGACCGGCAGGCGCTGCAGGCACACGTCATGGATGACCATGTCGTAGGCGCGCTGCATGAACGTGGAGTAGATCGCGCAGACCGGGCGGAGGTCGCGGGCGGCGATGCCGGCGGCGAAGAGCGCGGCATGCTCCTCGGCGATGCCGACGTCGTGATACTGCGCGGGCAGTTCCTTCTTCAGCTGATTGAGGCCCGTGCCCGAGGGCATCGCGGCGGTGATGCCGACCACGCGGGAGTCAGCCTTGGCCTCGCGGAGCAGCAAGGCTCCGAAGACGTCCTGCCAGGCCTTAGGGGCGCCGGCGGCGCCGGAAGCGAGCGAGTCGCCCGTCTCGGGATCGAAGGCGCCCGTGCCGTGGAATTTCTCGGGGTTCTTGAGCGCGGCGCCGAGGCCACGACCTTTCTCCGTGCGGACGTGCAGGAGGATCGGACCTTGGGAATCCTTGCAGAAATTCAGGTATCGCTCGAGGGCGCCGAGGTCGTGGCCGTCGATCGGACCGACGTAACGCACGCCATACTGCTCGAAGAGTGAGGAGCTGTGCGTGAACCAGTTCTTCACGTGGCGCTTGAAGCTGCGGCCGAAGTCCAGGAATTTGGTCCCCAGGCGGCTCTTACCGAGAAAGCGCTTCAGCCCCTGCTGGGAGTTATTGTAAGGACGCGTGACGATCAGGCGGCTCAGGATATCGGCGACCGCGCCGACGTTGCGGTCGATGGACCACTCGTTATCGTTGAGCACGATGACCAGGCGCTTGGTCGACTTCGCGGCGTTGTTGAGGGCCTCCATCGTGACACCGCAGGTGAGGGCCGCGTCGCCGATGAGCGCGACCACGTGCGAATCTTCACCGAGGCGATCGCGGGCGTTGGCGAGGCCGACGGCGGCGGAGAGCGCCGTGCCGGCATGGCCCGCTCCGAAGACGTCGTGCAGGCTCTCCTCGCGATTAAGGAAGCCGCTCAGACCGCCCGTGGTGCGGATACCGTCGAAGTCGGCGCCATTACGGCCGGTGAGGAGCTTGTGGACGTAGCCCTGGTGGGCCACGTCGAAGACGAACTTGTCGCGCGGCGTGCCGAAGACGCGGTGCAAGGCGATCGATAGTTCGACCACGCCGAGATTGGGACCGATATGGCCGCCGTTCTTGGCCGTGACGGCCACGAGGCGTTCGCGGATCTCCTGCGCGAGGAGCGGGAGCTGCTCGGGCGCGAGGGCCTTGACGTCGGCCGGACCGCGGATGGACGCGAGCAGCGACATCAGCCCTGCGATTCTTCGCCGCGCTTGCCCAGCTGCTCGATGCGCAGTTCGGCGGCCTCGAGCGACTTCTGGCAGGACTTCAGGAGGCGCATGCCTTCCTCATACTTCGCGACAAGCGCGTCGAGGGAGACATCGCCGGACTCGAGGGACTCGACGAGCTGCTCGAGCTGCTTGAGTTCGGCCTCGAAGCCTTCCTTGCCGGAAGCCGAGGCGGGTTTCTTGTCCGCGCACATGGACCTACTGTCAGCGGAGCACCCTCCCCTCTCAAGCGGATTGTGCGGATTCCGGGCGAGAAACCGCGTCCGGCCGGCTCAGAGATACTGCGTCAGCGACTTGACCGTCGGCGCATCGAGGCGACGGACCAGCGCCACGGCCAGGTCGACGCAGGCCTGCAGGTCGGCGACGTCGATGACCGCATTGTGCGTGTGGATGTAGCGGGCCGGCACGCCGAGAACGATGACCGGGAGGCCCAGCTCGTGGGCCTGGAAGGCACGCGCATCGGTGCCACCCGTGCGGCGGACCGCCAGCTGGCAAGGAATGCCCTGCTCCGCCGCGACCTGCAGCGTCAGGTCGACGAGGCGCGGATTCATGATCGCCGTCGGATCGTAGGCGCGCACCTGCACGCCGCCGCCGAGGGCGCCTTGGTGCTCCCCATGCGGGGCGAGGCCGGGCAGGTCGTCGGCCGGCGGGCCTTCGAGGACGATGACCACGTCGGGCTTCGCGAGACGGGCGGCGACGACCGCGCCGCGGCAGCCGACTTCTTCCTGCACCGTCGCGACCGCGAGGAGATCGGCGGCGGGCGGAGCGGCATCGAGCGCGTGCGTGGCGAGCGTCAGCGCGGCCATGCCGACGCGGTTATCGAAAGCCTTGGCGACGTAGAGGCCCGGTTCGGCGAGCGCCGTGAACGGACCTTCCGGCACGACCGGATCGCCGGGGCGGATGCCGAGGCGCGCGACGGCGTCGGCCGAGCGCGCGCCGATGTCGACGAGCACCTTGTCGGCGGAAGCGGCCTGAGCGCCGCCCTGATGAGGCGGGAGCGCGGCGACGACGCCGAGGAATTCCTTACGCGCGGAGCGCGACCAGATGCGGAGACGCTGCGCGGCGACGACGCCATCGGGCCAGCCGCCGACCGGGACCAGACGCAGGAAGCCGTCGTGGGTCACCGCTTGCACGAGGAAGCCGATCTCGTCCATGTGCGCCGTGAGCACCACACGCGGACCGCCCTTCTCCTTGGCGGGCGCGGCGAGCACGCCGCCGAGGCCGTCGGCGCTGAACGCGCGGCCGCGGAGTTCGCGGACGAAGATCGCGCGGACCGCGTCCTCGTGTCCGGATGTGCCGTGGGCCTGCGTATAATCTTCGAGCAGGCGGAGGACTTCAGGCAGACGGGTCGACATAAAGGAAAAGCTCAGCGCGGCTGGCGGGTCTGCAGGCGCGGCTTCAGGCCGGCCTTGGCGGCGGCATCGAGCGCCCCGACCGCGGCGCCCGTGAGCGAACGCTCGTCGGCGACGATGATGACTTCGGTGCCGGGCGATTTCAGCGCGTGATCGACGAGGGCCTTCGCGAGCGCGTCGGCGGCGATGGCCTTGCCCTCGAGGTAGAGCTTACCGTCGCGGTCGACGCCGACGACGAGCGAAGAAGCCTCGGCGCCGGCCGTACCCGCGGAAGCCGTGGGCGGCACGATGGCGAGCGCGCGCGTCTGCTCGAAGCGACCGCTCAAGAGCAGGAAGAAGACCAGCACCACCATCACGTCGATGAGCGGCACCACGTTGATGTCGGCGCGACGGCGGCGGGCGACGACGAGGCTCATCGGCGGCGGGCTTCGAGCGCCTCGACAAGGACGTCGAGCCGCGAGGACAGGACTTCGAGACGTCGGGCGAGCCAGTTGGCGGCGAGGAGCGCGGGAATCGCGACGCAGAGGCCGATCAACGTCGTGCTGAGCGCGAGGCCGACGCCGCGCGTGAGCGTCTGCGTGTCCGGGATGCCCTGTTCCGGGAAGAGCGTGGCGAGACCGGCGACCGTGCCGAGCAGGCCGAGCAAGGGAGCGCCCGCGACGATGCTATCGAGCAGGTGGAGTCCACGCTGCAGGCGGATGAGTTCGTGTCGGGCCCAGGCCTTGAGCACTTCGCCCGAGGCGCCATCCTTCCAACGCTGCACGAGACGACCCGCGACGGACTCGCCGTCGGCGGCGCCGACCTGGTCGAGCTGGCCGGCGAGGACCGCCTTGACGACGGTCTCGGGCGCGACGCGAGAGACTCGCAGGGCGAGGGCTCGTTCGATGATCAGATACACCGCGAGGAAAGAGCAGAAACCGAGCGGCCAGATAAAAGCGCCGGCACCTTGGATGAGGGTTTGCACCCCTGTAACGTCGGGAAACCCCCAGAGGTCGCAAGCCCCCTCTTTAAATTGCCAATAAATCACTAATTTATGACTTTAAATGACTTTAAACGATTAAATTCAATCTTTTGGAACAAATGTTAAAAACCAATCCTTTGACTTAGCCCTAGGGGGGTTTACTGTGATTTTACCCCAATTTCCTATGAGACTTAAACGCTCAGGTTTCTCCCTCGTGCTCTCGCTGACCATCATGGCGGCGATGGTGATGATGGTAATCGTCCTCGCCTCCTTCCTGCAGGTGGAAAGCCGCCTCGCGCAGAGCAACGCCGGCTTCCTACGGGCACGCTTCAACGCCCTCGCGTCGGCCCGGATCGCGATCGCGCAGCTGCAAGTGATGGCCGGCCCCGACCAGCGCGTGACCATGCGCGCGGACATGTTCTCGCCGGACGTGGCCTCGCCGCCGCCCACCTCGGTGCCGACGGGCGCACTCGCCAACCCCAACAAGCCCGCCGCGGTCTCGCACCAACGTCGTTACTGGACCGGCATCTGGGCCACCGGCGGCGTCGACTCGTCCAAGCCGCGCGACTGGAACGTCGCGGATCCGCACGACACGCGCCTCTTCCTCGGTTGGCTGACCTCGCCGCTCGCCGTCGACGGCGGCAACCAGGAGCTCGCCGACGCGAATTTCCTGAACCATTACCTGCCGAACCGCACCCACTTCGACGCTTCGACCGGCAAGGTCGCCGGTGGCTACGCGAGCAGCGAAGGCCAGATGCTCATCAACCTCCTCAGCGCCGTCGCGCAGAATCCGATCACCACGCCGAATTTCGTGCGCCTCGTAGGCGGTTCCCCCGCCGGCACCGGCGGTCTGGTGGCCGGCAGCGTGCAGTGGCCCGCCACGGCCACGACGCCGTTCCTGCAGGAATATTACGGCGCGGTCGACCTCCCGTCCATGCCGATGCCCGGCCCGACGATGGCCAGCGGCGCGCTCGGCGCCCGCGGTCGCTACGCTTTCTGGATCGGCGATGAGGGCATCAAGGCGAAGGTCAACCTCCCGGACGCCAACGCGCCCTTCCCTGCCGCGACCGTCACCGACTGGGATAAAGGCTTCGCCGGCTCCGCAGCGCAGCGCAGCGCCATCGAATCCGTCACACCCTCCCTCAACGCCACCGCAGCCGCCCTGCTGCCCGGAGGTTTCAGCGCGAACTTCCAAGCCTGGCGCGCCAACGACATACTGAACGCCGGCAGTTGGAACCTCCTCCAGCTCCCGCAGGCCCGCACCCGCGGCGACCTCAATGCCTGGGCCGCCCGCCAAGGCGGTGGCTTCGCCGCCGGCGACACGATGGCCACGGCCACCCGCCTGCTCTGGCACGAGATCACCCCGCTGTCCTTCTCCGTCCTCGCCGACACGCTCAACGGCGGCGTGAAGACCGACCTCTCGACCGCCTTCGAACTGCCCTATTCGGTCTTCCGAACGCTGGAGATGTATCCCGGCCAGAAGGACACCACCGCGACTCCGACGATCGCCGACCGCCGCCAGTCGCTCTTCCACTCCTCGCCCAACGCCACGTTCAACCCGAGCATGGCCACAGACCTCGACTACAACCGCCCGAACCTCGTCGACAAGCTGGGTTCGGCCTCGGAATTGCTACGGGCCTCGCCGCGCTCCGCCGAGTGGGCCCCTCGCTACCTCCGCACGATCTCCTCGATCGGGACGACGATCGACCTCATCAAGAACCGCAACGGCGGCGAGACCCCGGAACGCCTCGGCTTCGCCTACGAAGTCCCGCTGGCATCCCAGTTCTTCAACGCCGATCGACTCACCGCCAACCTGGTCAGCCTCAGTGCCGCATCCAACGAGCGTTCGCTGCTGAAGAACGACGCGCTGCCTTACTCTGACATCCGCCTGCTCAGCGGAGCCGGCGACCCGACCACGCATCCCGACAACTGGACCGGACGCATCGTCCGCGGCCCGACATGGGATCTCTACCGCAACTTCTACCGTATGTATAAGCGGGAGACCGAAGCCGCCGCCGGCACGTCCGGAGCCCTGCGCGGCCAAGGAGCGCCCGGTGACGCCAATACCTTCATCGTCCGCGGCATCGAACCGCTCACCTATGCCAGCGGTAATCGCGGGCTGCCGACGCGCCGGGCTGGTCCGGCCCAAGGTGACGCCAACGTCGCCCCGGTCAATCCGGTGCTCGACAACTTCTTCGGCAGCGGCGCCGCCGCCACGAAATACTTCCACCGCAACAATCTCGCCGACGGCGCGGTCGGCCCGACCTTCCAGGCTGAGCGACGCTTCCGCATCCCCTTTGACGCGGCCCTCGTCGGCGGCGGCAGCACCCCGGAAGGACTGCCCATCCAAGGACGTCATCGCGTGGCCGCCGGTCTGAGCGCCCCGACCAACCTTTCCGATTCGGATTACGACAGCGGCGGCATCCCTCAGCAAGTCACGACGACACGCACCTGGCCGACGAGCCCGGTGCTCGCGCCGACGATCCTGCGTTTCTCGACGATCTATTCAGGCGTCCGCCAAAGCGACAAGCTCGGCATGACCGTCGACCCCATCATCGTCATCCATAACCCCTACGACGTCCCACTCGAGTTCGAAGGCCTCGCCATGGTGACGAGCGGCATGAGCTCTCCGTTCCGCTTCATCTTCCGCGCGACCGGCCTGACCATTAATTCCACCGAGTGGCAGTATGCGCAGCGCCCCGGCGACACCCCGCCCCTGCCGCCGCCCGCGAACGTCTCCACCAACCAGACCGTCGACATCGGCGACGTCGTCATCGGCGGCGGCGAGAACGACAACCGCTCGATGTCCTTCCGCATCGTCGCCGGCTCCAACGGCACGACCGGCGGTGGCGGCCAGGTCATCCGGCTCGAGCCAGGGCAGATTCGCGTCATCGGCACCTCGCCCCTGCCCGGCGACCTCATCAACAACACGAACACCAACGTCTCCATCCCCGGAGACATCGGCTTCGACCTGTCGAGCCGGGCGTTCTACAAGATGACGCCGTTCCACAACGTCCGCGCGCGCCTGGGTTCCGGCGCCCGCAATCAGAACGCCGAACGAGTGCTCTGGACGATGGACTTCGACCTCTGCAAGGCCTTCGCCGATTATGACCCCGACGGCGCCGGCCCCCTGCCCGCGATCACGTGGACGAACGGCGGTCTGTCCGACATCGAATACGCCCGCCGCCTCAACGACCTCTGGGGCAACGTGAAGAATCAGCGCCGCGTGCACGATGCGCTGACCCTCTGGGATGGCTCGCTCCCCTCGCTCGAGACCCAGCTCGGCGGACGCTCCATCCAGATCCTAGTCCGCAACCAAGGATGGATCAATTACAACGGTTACGTCGTCGGCACCGAAGGCGAGATGATCACGACCGCCCAGGGTCCAGACGGACTCTGGGGCACCCTGGACGACACCGAGACTTACAACCGCCACCCGACGCTCTACGTGGCGCCGACCCGGCGAAACGGGCGCATCGCCGTGCAGGGCAACCAGTCCTGGAACTTCTACCTTATCGGCAAGAAGAGCATCGACGGAGGCAACACGCTGAATACCCACCGCCGCTGGTTCGGCTCCCCTGACGAAGACGAGAGCACCTACATCGTCGACCCAATCAACAACAACCGCCTGATCAAGAAATTCGCCGAAGGCTCCCAGACCATCAACGGTTTCAACACCGTCGACGAAAGCCTGCTGCTCAACTTCCAGGCGATGACCTCCGGGTGGCCGATGTATAGCAATCCGAACAACGACGAAGGCTACTACACCCAGCCGGACCGCGAATGGACACGCCCGCTTGGCTCCAATCCGCCAACCCCCAACTACTATATCAAGGGAAGTTCGGTCGGCCTAGGCGTGCCGACCGACCCTGAGTTCAACATTGGAAACGGCAAGGGCCTAGAGACGACCAACGCCAAGGCTGACACGCTGCATAACTCGCAGGAAGTCATCATGACGCCGAACGAACCGAAGCTGCCGGTCTTCATGGTCGATTTCGTCCGGCGCTCCGCGGAAATGACCCGCGACACGCTCAAGTGGTATCCGTCCAATTACCTCTCCGCCGGCTTCGGCATGAAGACCACCAACCCCGGCGCGGGCTATGACCGTCTGCAGACCCCGCCCGAGATGCGCAACGCCCCGCTGACGCCTTACTTCCTCAGCGACCGCGCCCAGCAGGCCCAGCTCTTCGGCTACGACGGCAAAGCGCACACGCCGATCGGCTGGGTCGAGACCCAACGCGTGCTTCGGGGCTCGCTCATCGACACCGAGTTCCCGACCACCGCCGACAAACGCGGCGCCTTCTGGGGTCCGAGCGTCAACAACGACACCATCGGCAAGAGCACCATCGTCCTGTACCCGATCCCCCGCCGTCCGCTGCTCTCTCTCTCGCAGCTCGGCACGGCCGCCTTCGCCGAAGTGAGCACCGACGCCGACCTGACGGTTGGCTCTTCCTTCGCCCACCCGGGCATCGGCGACCTCACCCGCATCGTCGAATGGCCTGGCCCGCGTGACCTATTCCCGAGCGAGTCCGCCCTCGCCGCTGACGTGAAGGGACCCGTGCCGGAACTCGGCTATGTAGCCAAGCACATGGGCTCCCGCCCGGTGCGCAACCGCGCCGACGTCCGGACCGACCACGCCTTCGCTGCCAACTACGCCCTCTGGGACACCTATTACTTCAGCGGTCTCAACCTGCAGGCGAACTCCTACTCGCAGATGGACGGCACGTCCCGCGACTGGCCGAGCGCCGGCGCCGACCTGCCGATCGACGCCACGGTCCGGACCCAGCAGGCCACCGCGCTCACCGCGGCCGGCGTCCTCAACGCGACGAGTTTCGCGAGCCTCAAGACCGCGCTGAACGAGGGCCGGAAGCCCCTCGCGAACAAGCGCGTCAACTATCTCGCGGACGGCAAGCCCTCGTTCACGCTCAACGCGCAGTATCAGACCACGCTGCGCCTGCCTGAGACCGAGTTCCCGCATCCGAAATACCTCGCCCGCACTTCGCTCTACGATGGCGGCTTCAACGTGAACTCCACCTCGCGCGCCGCCTGGCGCGCCGTGCTCGGCGGCCTGCGGGGTCAGACCCTGCCCGACGCCGCCACCCCGGCCGCGCCGACGGTGACCGCCCTCACCAAGTTCGCCCGCGCCTTCGGTCCGGCCGATAATTCCGGCAGCGACCCGTGGACACAGTATCGCGAACTCTCCGAGGCGCAGGTCGATGAACTGGCGGGGCGCGTCGTCGAAGAGGTCCGCATCCGCGGGCCGTTCATGTCGCTAGGCGACTTCATCAACCGTCGCCTCGTCAACAACGACACCTTCGGCCTCAAGGGCGCGCTGCAAGCCGCCATCGACAAGAGCTCGATCAACAACACCGCGATCACCGCGGCCGGCGGCATCTTCACTGCGCCTGCCGCCAATAGCTCGCCGCCGACGGATCCGAACGTGATCTTCTCTAACAACTCCACCACCGGCGGCTGGTGGCGCGAGAACAATGCCTACCCGCGCATCAACTCCAATCAGCGCTTCCCCTCAATCCGGGCGATGAGCCGCACCAACAGCCCAGCCAGCGTCACGGCCGGCCTCGGCGCCCCCGGCATCGTCACGCAGATGGACGTGCTGAACTCCGTCGGCCCCAACCTGACCGCCCGCTCCGATACCTTCGTGGTGCGCGCCTACGGCGAAGCCCAAGACGACGCCGGCAACGTCATCGGTAAGGCTTGGGTCGAAGTCGTCGTGCAACGCTCGACCGAATACATGGCCATGGGCGTGGGACAACGTTACCCGGAATACGTCGAACCGAATCGCCGCCGCTTGGCCTATCGCGTCAACAGCGATGCCAACAAGGCCTACGACCGTCAGGCGCTCGTGGAGACCTACGAGGTCGCCCCGCCGCCCAATCCGCCCGGTTCTACCGCCGCCGACCGCCTCGCCCTCGCCCAGGAACAGCGCCTGAACCGTATCCTTGGCCGTCGCTTCCGCGCGACCGGCCTGCGCTGGCTCGCCGCGAACGAAATCTGACATGTCCTTACCGAGAATCCTCACCGCCGTCCTCTGCGGCGGCTTCCTCCTGCTTGGAACCGCCCAAGCCCAGCAGCCCGGGCGCGAACTCCGGAACTGCAAGCTACGTCTCGCCTGGTGGAGCGCGCCCGAGAACGCGCCGGAGCTCGCGCTACAGAAAGACAAGGACCGGACGGCGTTCTCACCGGACATCATGGCCTTGAGCCAGGTGATCGAATACCGCGGCGAACCGAACGCCGTCATCCTGAAAAAGACCGTCACGGCCGAAGTCGACAAGGCGGGCAAGCCGATCACGGCCTGGATCCCCTACTGCTCAATCCCGGTCGGTCCGAACGACACGGACCTCGCGGTCCTGCTCTTCCCGGACGAACAACGCGGCATCGCCCAGACCCGCGTCTTCGACTTCAGCGCCGAGGCCTTCCCCTATGGCAGCGTGCAGCTGGTGAACTTCACGTCAGCGAAGATCGCGATGGCCATCGATGGGACGACCGTCGTGGCCAACAGCCGGGGTATGGCGCGCTTCCCGAAGGTCTTCAACCGGCTCTCGATCAGCACCTTCAAGATGGCGGCGGCCGAAGCGACCGGCGAACAGAAGCTGCTGCGGTCGACCACGATGATCTTCAAGCCGACCGCGCGCATCCTGCTCTTCGCGGTCGAGATCCCCGGCGCAGAAGAAGACGGCAAATACCATACCGAGCTCATCATCGACAACCTCGGGAACAAACCACAGGTGATCGAGCCGCCGGCACCGGGGCCGAAAGGCAAGGCCGCAGGCCAGCCCAAAGGCAAGAAGGGCGCGCCGGCACCGCAGCCGGAAGCCCCGCTCTGACCGGCATGCGCGCCTGGATCCTCGCCTGCCTGCTGCCCTTCGGCGTCCTGCCGGGCGAGGCAGGCGTGGAACTGCACGTCAGCAAGGTCGCCGAAGCGCCGGAGTTCGTCGGACTACGCTTCACGTCCGAGGTTCCGCCGGTCCGGCTGGAAGCCTTCCTCGATCATGTGATGCCGGCGACGGCGCTGCCCGACGTCCGGAAGGCGAGGCTCTTCGGCGAACCGGCGGAAGCGGGTCAAGCCCCGCGTGATCTCGGTGAAATAGATCTGCCGGCGAGTGGCCGTCACCTCCTCCTGCTCAGCCAGGTCGCCGACGGCAAGGTACGCTCCAAACTGCTGCCCTTCGATCAGGCCAGCCTGCCCGTGGGCGGAATGCTGTTCGTGAACCTGACCTCGCGGCGGATGCGGTGCTCCATCGATGCCGAATCCGTGGAGCTTTCGCCGGACGAGGCGAAGCGTCTGCCGACGGCCTACCCGGCGCGACGGATCGTCAACCACCGCCTGGAATTGAAGACCAAAGACGGATGGAAGGCGGACAGCTCGACGACGCTCATCCTGGGCGCGAAGCGTCGCTTCCTGTTCGTGCTGCAGGAAGACAGTCCGCAGAGTCCGCTGCGGCGAGCGCTCGTCACCGATTTCGACCCGGAACGCAATCTGGCTCCGCTGGCAGCGGTGTCGGTCAAAGCTGAGCCGCCGCTTCCCGATCCGCCAGCCAAGTGACGCGCGGCGCGAAAGCGCGCAGCGTCTGGCCGGGGTGCAGGGAGGGCTCGAAGTCTCCGCAGGTGATCTCGCGCAGGGCGGACGCCTTGGCGGCCCCGCCGACGAGCACGAGGATCGCAGCGCACTGCGCGAGGCCGGCTTCGGTGATGGTCAGGCGCCAACCGCGACCTGGCCATTCCGTGGCGACAAAGCGAGGGCCCGAGGCATGGCCGATGAGCGGGCACTGCGGCCAGAGGGAGGCGATATGGCTGTCGTCGCCGAGACCGAGCACGCAGAGGTCGAAGGCCTTGGCAGGCGAGCGGTCGGCCCAGGCGGCCTCGTAGGCGGCCGCGGCCTCGACCGGAGGCAGGTCGATCGGCCAAGGAAAACGGCGGGGGGCGGGTACGCCGAGCGCATCGAGCATGCCGCGGGCAGCGTGGCCGAAGTTGGAATCATCGGACGAGAGCGGCACGCAGCGCTCGTCACTCACGTGCCAGTCGATCCGGGCGAGGGCTTCGGCC
>Ga0209358_10001039_pt1 | contig 22856 bp, 18 predicted proteins | sample LauGreFa1BDMLBSN_2_FD_187574 | JGI IMG/M metagenome (GOLD analysis project Ga0209358, IMG submission 187574) | Freshwater lake microbial communities from Lake Michigan, USA - Fa13.BD.MLB.SN (SPAdes) (version 2) | ecosystem: Environmental > Aquatic > Freshwater > Lake | place: Lake Michigan, USA...
GGCGGCGGAAATCCTGTACCAAATGGACAGCCTGGGGGCCATGGGCAGCCTGGGGGTCATGGAAAGCCTGGCGGCGGCGGAAATCCTGTACCAAATGGACAGCCTGGGGGTCATGGAAATCCACAACTACCATATTCATACCAATATCCACCCATCTACATGCCACAACCACCTATCTATATCCCAGTACCCGGACCTCCTGGCCACGATGGACATGATGGGCGAAATGGTCGTAATGGACCAACTGGTCCAACTGGTCATCATGGATTTGATGGCACAACTGGTCCAACTGGTCGTGATGGATTTGATGGCACAACTGGTCCAACTGGTCGTGATGGATTTGATGGTCCTACTGGCCCTACTGGGCATCATGGGTATGATGGTGCTACTGGTCCAACTGGTTATACTGGCGCAACTGGATACACTGGTGATACTGGTCATCGCGGATTTGATGGCGCTACTGGTGCAACTGGTCATGACGGGTTTGATGGTGCCACTGGAGCAACTGGCGAATGTGTTACACCACCCAAAATGGGTTGGAGCTGTATAGGTAATGAATGTAAAGAGGTAGAAGGTGGTCAATTTTCTACTAAGGGAGAATGTGATGCAGCCTGTAATCCTCCCAAAAAAGGGTGGAGCTGTATAGGTAATGAATGTAAAGAGGTAGAAGGTGGTGAATTTTCTACTAAGGGAGAATGTGATGCAGCCTGTAATCCTCCCAAAATGGGTTGGAGGTGTATAGGTAATGAATGTAAAGAGGTAGAAGGTGGTGAATTTTCTACTAAGGGAGAATGTGATGCAGCCTGTAATCCTCCCAAAATGGGTTGGAGGTGTATAGGTAATGAATGTAAAGAGGTAGAAGGTGGTGAATTTTCTACTAAGGGAGAATGTGATGCAGCCTGTAATCCTCCCAAAATGGGTTGGAGGTGTATAGGTAATGAATGTAAAGAGGTAGAAGGTGGTGAATTTTCTACTAAGGGAGAATGTGATATAGCATGTCTCAAGTATATGGAAATATATGCACCGGTGAAACTTGGCGGATTAATGTCAACTTATAGAGACCCAAAAAATCCTGATACTACACCTGCATATATAGTTACTATGGCAAGGGTTGTAATAGATGCTCAAAATGGAGAATTATTAGTATTTTTTGATGATATAACCAATATTGGTACTGAAAATGTATCATTACATGAATCAATAAAAAGCACAATGGGTGTTTTGGAAAAGTGGACTGATAATTCAAATACTCCAGAAGCATGGACGCCCAATGGAAAGCTCATAATTCCCAAAGGTCCATCACTTGTTGTTCGGCAAAGTAAATCACCTAATTACAAGCTTGAATTATATAGACAAGAGGGAGAAAATCTTACCGTCAAAGGCTTGAGAGATATGGATCCTCGTAGATTACTAGGTAAAAATAATAAAATTAAGGTGGGAGATAATCAGACATGGCAACTAAATCCAACAAGCGTTCATGTGAATAAAGTTAATGCTGAATTAGCAGCAAAGGCTAAACTGGCAAAAGTTGATAAAACACATGGCTTTGAAAAAGGAAATACTATTATCAACATAAATTTTGGAAAATATACTACAAATAGAAGAACTGATAACGGAAAGGGTAGATTCCAAATTGAGGATAACCCCCCTCCTCCTATACGTATTGCTGTTCAGGCTGTAACCAAATATAAAGATAAAGATGGCCACGAATTCCCTATCCCAGGTAATTTGCGTCCCGAAACTATTGCAGGGCTAATAAGAAAGGCATTAAATATTCAAGAGATACCAAAGCCACAAGGGGGTGGTGCAATTAGCAGTATACATCATACAATTAATGAATTGCCATTTATATTACAATTACAGTCCTTGTGGGAACAAAGTCAAACGCATTATAGAAATTTGGAGCCAAGGTATCAGCAAATGTTGCCTGAACCAGATTCACCCCCCATTGAGGAATTACAAGATTCTTTCCATCATTATATGGATATGTATGGCGAACAAGATATGCTTGAAGAGGCGCGTTCTACCATCGGCATTATGAGGCCAGAAGAAGCAGAAGACTTATTTCACAATGATAGGCCCGAAATAAATGCCATGTATCAGGAAGCGTTACCAGATATAGATAAGGAGATCATACCCATATTCGTCCGCGCAGACCTCTTACGGATGCTTCTTTCGCGCAGATAGATTACAAGTATATAAAAATACTCGTAATAGATAGATGCTTGAAATAGGACTAAAGGCCAAATATTCGTTTTATTCGGCCCTTGTTTTTTTCTTAATTGCAAATCCAGAGACATTTAAGTTCACTCAGATGTTATTTGGTTCCATTGTTACAGTTGCTCAGGGAGGATGTCCCACCCCGACAGGGCTTTTCCTTCATACAGCTATATTTTTCTTTGTTCTACTTGGCCTCATGCTATTTCCTAGAGATAAGGAGTAAAACACATTGCTTTAATAGATGGCTGTAGCCAATAAAGACACTGGCTTACTTACTTTTATACGAGACTATGAAAGTAAAATAGCACATATACTTGGAAGGCCCTCAGGCAAACATGCCCCCGACAAGGCAGCTCTAGAAAGATGGGTTTATGCCCAAGCATCCCCTCGCCGTCGCAGAGCCGCCCAAAATCTTGCTTCAAATCTAGTGTACATATCTCACCGTATACTTATAGGATATTGCCGAAGCCTCGTGCAAAACATGTATACAGATCCTGAAAAATCCATTCCGTCATTACCAAACAAATTAAAGTGGTTTGTTGGAGAAAAAACAAAATCATCCTATTTTATTTCCCTTATTTGCTATCATTTTGTCCAAGAGGCTGGATATCGTTTACCTGATGTTATATTAACAGATAATTTTGACTTGGATGCATGTGATAATAGCACAATTTTTGTTTTTGATGATATGTCTTATAGCGGTTCACAATTGTTTCAATTATTGGAAAAAATACACCTTGCTGCCGCCCGACGTTCTCTTCAATCGCGAGCAGAAGTACCAGTGGGAGATGCAAATGGAAAGCCTAAATTTCGTGCGTCTAGAGGACCACCTCCAATCAACTTGGATGAAGCAAAATTCACAGTACCAGATATTCGTCTAGGTATCTGTGTAATGACCGGAAAATCGGAAGAAACATTAAAAACATTTAAATACCCTAACAGGCTTAAAATTGGATGTTCAGCATACGCAAGTTCTCCATTTCCAAACCCATACAAACGTTATTTTGTACGCATTATACCTGATTTAGAAAAAATTCTAAGTCCACAAGACTATACTGACTGCATTGTATATTTTAATAGCTATAGTCAAAGCCCTCCCTGTATTTGTTATTTTGACCATAAAGTCGCAGATGGTTATAGCACATTTCTACATGTTCTACGATTTGGTATAGTTCCTCCGACTCCTTCAAAAGAAATGAATTATAGTGAGATATATAGAATACAGCAGTATAGACGTGACAAGCAATACCTTACTCAAGACAAAGAAATATGTGATAAACAAATACTAAAGACACAATTCATACCCTTTATCACTGGATGCCATATAGAAGAAGCATATATTGAGAAATTAAAGTCTCTTAATTACAATGTACTTATGATGGGATTAGAAAAGACCGATGAACCATATGATGAATACAGGATTGAAGGTGCTTACAGAAATGTTGACAAACATTTAAACCTCTTTAAATACAAGAATTCAGTTGAATCACGATGCCCCCATTCATGGTATAAGGATGGCTATTTCGCAGAAGGGGGGACAAGGAAACGGAAACATAAGAAATTAACAAGGAGTAAGAAAACTCGTCACATAAGACGTAAAACAAAATACTAGCTCATCAAGGCTTCCATATCGTTTAGCAAGGCCTCATTTGTCCATACGATACCATGACATTTCTTTTTCATTACTAAAGCCTCCGCTGTTTGAAAAGCCCTCTGCTCAGTCCATCCTAAGGCCTGAGCAGATGCACATAACCCCAGGAATACTTGAAAATCTTGCTGGGACCAACGAGGGTCCAATGGTCGTTTCTGAACCGTGTACAATATATCAGACCTCAATCCCGCAACCCAACTCATTATTTCTGTAATAGAACGCCCGTTTGCGTTTAGGTTTTCTCTTTACCTATTTTAGAAATGTTATCTTCTAATACCCGTATTTTATTTATTGTCTCCCTTGTCCTTGTCATTATGCTATATCTGTGGGTTCTAAGTGCAGGTACACCATTTAAGTCTGACGCATTTGCAGATTTTGGTGAGAAGACCAATGTCTTCACTCTATACTACATGAATGGGTGCCCTCACTGCGAAACTATCTTACCCGAATACAAGAAGTTTGCGGCGGCTGGTCAAATTATGAGTAATGGTAAAAAGACAAAGATACGTATGCTTGAACAAGGGGACCCCAGTGCGGCTCCTGAACTTGAAGCTAATAATGTAAAAGGATTTCCTACCTTTATTCTGAGCACGGTCGACGGTAAGAACTTAGAGTACCAGGGTGAACGTTCTATCCCTGCAATTGGTCAGTTCATTAACCAGAATGCCGCCTAGAAATTTTGCGAGAAAATGAATCTATCGATTTAACCCATTTTTCTGAAGCACTCACACCCTTTTCCAAAAGCATCTTACGGTCATCCCGGCTAGCCTCAAAATTCCAGGAAGCATATTTATCCACTGGAACTTTGAGAATTCTATGATTCCATCTGCTTGTAATATGCTGATTTCTGTATTGAACAAGTGTGCATAGTATTGAATTAATAAATCCAGCTAAATCCTGTGGAGAAGCAATCTTATCTGGTTCACTTGAACCATTAGAAAACCCTAACGCAAGTGCAGCTTCACACTCCTCATCTGATAACATATGTAAGGGCAAATTACCTTGAATACCTCCATCTGTTAGCATATTTCCGGTGACTGGGTCTAGAGTAGGTGTAAAATATAATGGTAATGACATTGATGCACGAAGGGCATCTAATATCTTTACATCAGGTGTTGCCTTACTAGAGAACTCACGTGCCGATAGTATATTTAAATCTGTTGCCCAACATCTGAAATTACATTTGGAAACTTTCGAAAATTCTCCAAATGTTATAGTGGGATCTAGTTTTAGCACTACTCTCGTAATAGAGCTAAGTAATTTTATAAGATTATCGCCATTATCGAAGCCAAATGTTTCTGGAAATTCTATGAGTGACTCGGTTGTCATATTTCTGATTACTCCAAAGTCCATTTCTAATATCATTTTTTCTAATACTCCAAGGTTTGCTCCTGCGGCTAACATAAATGATAACCACGCCCCTGCACTTACTCCACAATATTCTGTTACATTTCTGAGCAAATTATGTTTATCTAGTATCTTTAATGCACCTACAAAACTAAATACTTTAACTCCACCCCCTGATAATACGATGTATTTTGGCGGTATCATGATTATAAAATATATTGCGGCTTTAAAGTCTCTAAAATATTCCTGGGATTTCTAGAATGTTAGAACACTTGTTTCCATTTTCATACGTAGCACTTCTTGTAGGCCTAATAATTGGTATTGGTATTACAGTAGTATGTGCTAGTGTGTTCTCTGCCGTCGTCGTAATATCTTGTATATTGATTGGAATGATAAAAATAACACCACTTTTAGATTTATCTAGAAAACTCCTTGAGTTTTTCTTTCCTAGACTATTTAATACTATAGAAGATAATATTCGTAAATCGTATAGGGTATCTGGTAATACTAAGCTGGAAAAAGGAAAATATATATATATGTGGTATCCTCACGGTGCCTTTAGTAGTAGTATGTTTTTTCATACTGCGACTGAATTTACAGAATGGCCTGGCCAATTAAAAGATATACGTTGTGTTGCGTTAAATATTGTCCATACTTTTCCATTCATGGCCGAAATATTTGAAAAATTACACATAATACCTAGTAATTATCATACGATGAAAACTGCCTTGCAAGATAACTCTATTTCGGTTTCCGCAGGAGGGATGCGAGAAATGTTATACGAAGATACTGCCCTTTTAGCCAGACGCAGGGGCATATTTAAGATGGCCTTGGAAACAGGCACACCCCTGGTACCTGTTATTTCCGTAGGCGATACTAAGCTATGGGAAATAGTTAAAATACCTGATTGCATACAAGATATCTTAGAACCCTATGATATATGTCTTCCTATACCGACTTTGAAATCATTGTGGAAGTCAATTGGCCTTTTACAAAGCCCATTGAAAGATCCTATTTTAACTGTAATTGGAGAACCTATACCTGTTGAACAAGTCATTGAACCCAGTGAGACACAGATAGCCGAATTGCGTTCCAAGTATATAGGCTCGTTAAAACAATTGTATAAAAAAGAAACAGGTAAAGATTTGACCATAGCGTAGATTTCCTTATTTCAAACCGTAAATTACCATTAGAAATGTCAGGGGTTCCTCAACTGCCTGCCTCTACACTATTTGACGTTAGACTAAAACAAGACAAGGCCCGGCAAACTGCGTATAATCAGATTTTAGAACAGGCCTTACAAAAAGTCGCACATTGTGCTACTGCACCTAATCAACCCACGTTTGTATATTTTAATGTCCCACCCTTTGTTCTAGGACTTCCATCTTTGGACTTGAAAGATTGCATTGTATATGTTGTATTTCAACTCAGGTCGCAAGGATACGAAGTGCGTTACACATATCCTAACTTACTATGGATTTCTTGGGCTCATCATGAGCGAGAGTATTTATTGGAGAAAAATCCGATTGTCCAATCAATGATGCCACCAAAGATGGCTGGTCCCGAAAAAAGAAAGGGCGCTTCTCAAGTATCCTTACAACAAGCCGCCACTGTAACTCCAAATGCTGGCTCAATCTTACGAGCATCAGAATATACTCCTCCGGCCTCTTTTGTAGAAACCATGGAACGCCCGTCCCCTTATGCAAAACCAAAACAAAACGTTCGGTTCGCTGATTCACCCGATCCAGTTGGAAATGTATTGTCAGAATTATGGAAACTATAAGTAGATGAAATTACAGATGAAATTATTAGTAATTGGCCTTGCCCTTCTGGCAATCATGTTAACATTATACTATAATTCAGGAAGCTTTCGTGATAGTTCATCTGAGCCTAGGTATCCTAAGGGGGTAGCAGATGAAAGGCGGAGTAGAAGGCGGGAGAAGGTTAATACGCCAAGGAGACGTCGTCCAAGCTCTGAAGAAGTCGAGGAAGTATATGAGAAAAAGTTCTTAAGTCTTCCTCGGTTTAAGAGATCTGCTTATTCTGAGGATGACTATAAGGATGATCGTCTATCTCGAGACTATGCATCACGTGAAAGGCAATTTGAACTCCCTTCTGAAAAGGAATATACTAGTTCCTCCACTCGCCCCTATAATATAGGATCAACGTGTAATAATTCTTATCAGATGCGTACTGACGGTCAAGCAGATGACTACGATGGATTTTCGACTTTCGAATGAAGAAGCCCATAAAGCCTCCCAGCAACTGCCTTACCCACCTTTCGTTTACCATCTCCAATAGCTGCGATATCAGCTTCTGTAGTTGCTAATAATCCTTCTAATGTCTTCACTTTATCCAAAATAATACGAGCTAAGCCTTCACTTACTCCACGGCATTGTGTTAAGACACCTAATAAAAAGGAATCGGGTGTATCTCTGGAATTTGATTTAGTGTAAGAAGCGGCAATAGGTGTGCTCGAATTCCCTGCTCCGCATTGCCATGAGAACTGACTTTTGGCTTTTGTCCATTCACTCTCTATAATTACTGATAAAGCCAAAGTATCTTCCATGGAATTCGTCTGAAATACTGGTATCCGATGCTTGAATTGTATCTGAGAAATGAGTTTCAATACAGAGTCACCAGTAAATCTACGACCTTGAAACCCTTTTGTCTGACCTTCAATTACGTAGCCAATTGCAACTTTCTGTTCATTTGCGTATGCTAACATTCTACCCCGTTGTTCCTCGTACCGTCCATCTATAATACTTGCTTCGAAGTCTATTAGAGATTTACGTTCCAGAATAACACCACCTTCCTGAAGTAAGTTACCACTCATGTCTCCGATCCAAATATCGCCGACAGGAGGAGTTATTATTTGTAATGTAGGGGCTAAGGCTTGTAGTCCTCTTTCTCTGTAGTCTAACCAAATCGGCATATATGACATTATGCAAATTTGTTTATATCTTAGATTGCTTACTTCGGCTGTCCAATCCAATCCGTTGTAGGGTAGGTCGGCGCAAACATACGTTCTAAGCCAGGCGTCCAACGCATGTAATCGGTACGCGATGAACGGGTGCTTGTGGTTGGCTCATAAAATGGGTCGCGCCCAGCGGCAACTTCGACTGCGGTTGGCGGAACTTCAATAACCGCTTCTCCTGGGCCAATCCCAGAACCAGAGGAAACATTAGCATCTGGAAGATCGTCTTCATACTCTATCTTGTTCTTTAGACTTCTTGTGCTAACAACTTCAAACACGTTACCTTCCTTTCTCTTTACAATTGGCTTGATTCCCTTCGGCTCATATATTTGCTCTAAAAGTTTCTGAGCATCATATGTATGATATGACGTCATAGACCCAGACTTTCTGGGCCTATAAGTTGCTAAAATATCCTTTTCTTCCATTTCAACCGCCCTCGTGTCGGGAGGTGTTAAATTTCCATCGCCTATATCCTTATAAGGTTCATTTAAGTTCTTCGCAGATGAATCGGAAGAAAATCCCTCAATATATTTTGCTTGTTCTGATTGGAATTTACTTGCATTCGGAGGGTAGTTCGTCCAGTCTAGAGGGTAGCGACGAGTTAATTGATTTATCTGTTGTTTTTTCAATTCTCTGTCGCCCTCATTCGTGAATACAGCCTCTAATTCATATTGGTCTAGGCTTTTAATTGGATCCATCGTATATGGAAACATTGTAGTGTCCTTGGATGTGTCTAGGACAACTTTACCCTTAAATTCTTCATATGGACTTACGTTAAAATTATCCTTCTTGAAGAAACCCACGACCACAATAAGTATTACAACACAAAGGCCGAGTACGGATAAAACTTTTCTATCTATCCATTCTGGAAGGGAGACTTTCATTGCTATCTTGTGTCTATAAATCTTTGTAGTAAATAGATGGCAAAGACTCGCAGGAATAAAAAGGGAAGCAAAATATTGGATGTCCGGTCTGATGGGGCCGTAAAGTTATTCGAGAAAGCCTTAGTCAAAGGGCCATTGACGCTTGTCTATGTAAATGCTAAGTGGTGTGGTGCATGCCATCGTTTTAACGATGAAGTATGGAGCCAACTAACTAAGCTGAAAAATAGGTCTGTAAACCTTGCGTCCGTTGACTCCGAGTATATTGGAAAAACCAGCTTGGCAAATGTCCCTCGTAAATTTTATCCTACACTCATGCTTGTCGGAAAAGACAAGAAACCCGCTACGTTCGAAGATGAAGAAGGGCAGCCCACAAATGCAATGCCTCGTAATGCCACACTAGAAGAAGATAGAGAAGCATTATCTAACCTCGTTGTAAATCCAACCATGAAGGCAAATATGAATAGTCCACCTCTGCCTAACGTTGCAGTAAACAGTCTTCAGCGCATGAATAGCCCCCTTAGAGCTAGTGTAACTATGAATAGCCTTTTGCCTAAGGCCATGAACAGCCCCCCTAGAGCCAACATTACTAAGAATAGCCTCGCAAAGTCGCCATTCGAAGCAATGGATACTCCTGTGTTTTCTAATGAAAAAACTAACTCACCAGCAACAGTAAAGGCAATGGGCAATAGCAATACTAAGATGAATTCAAAGAGGATAATGCCGTCAAACCCACCTGACATTGGTGCTGACCTAGTTGCCTCTCAGAAGCAAGCGTCTCCTCTACCAATTCAGGGAGGTGGGCTACTTAATGCAATAAAGGGAAAAACTGCTCAATTGAAGTCAATGATACAGATGAGAAAACATCTTACCCGCCGTAATCGCAAATAAATGCCACTGTAAAAATTGGCACCCGGGTAACGCTTTATTTTATTAGCAAAACATGACCGTACAATTTCATATTCTTGATGCTCTATCACGTGACCAGTATATGGTGGTCACGCGAGAGACTGAGGAAGAGCAGGAGATAGAGTACTCCTGGGAAGACAGCGCAAACCCTGATATCTCATATGGCCATGCAGCCCAGGGGGTTGGTAATAAACAGTGTTGTATGGTAATCCATCTATTCGGTATGACTGCCGATGGCGTCTCGCTTCGTTGCGATATAGATGGATTTCGCCCTTATCTTTACGTGAAGGTGCCTCCATCCCTGGATATTTCTCAGTTCAGGCAACACATTGGGGAACTAGCACCAGCATCCATGTCAGTAGAACGCGTTAAGCGTAAGGAACTCTATGGATTTACCGCTGATGAAGAATTCACCTTCTTCAAGCTTGCTGTGGCTTCTATGAAAGACTTTAGGGCTCTTAAGAACATTCTGCTAAACGACCATCAAGAACCCATCTTCTCACTTAGCAAGAAGTCTGCACCCCTTCCTGTTTATGAGTCCGGCCTTGATCCACTTCTCAGGTTCTTTCATTTGAGAGATGTGGCGCCATGCGGCTGGGTATCCGTTGAGCCTGTAGATGATGGGTTTGATGAGGAGACAGACATTCGCGTAATTCGCTGCTCTTGGGAGGATGTCAGTCCTGAAAAGTCTCCTCCTAAGCCGACTGCGCCGTTCAAGTCCTTGTTCTGGGATATTGAGTGCTATTCTAGGTCAGGCGACTTTCCTGTTGCGAAGCCTATGAATGCAAAGGACCCTGGTGACCCTATTATTCAAATTGGATGTGTTCTCAAGGATTCGGATGGGTCTATTCAGAAAACTATCTTTGTTCTGGAAACATGCGACAATATCCCAGGTGTAGATGTAAAGTTCTTTCCTTCTGAAAAAGAAATGCTTCTTGCTTGGTTCAATTGGCTCATCGAAGTAAATCCGGATGTCTGGGTTGGCTATAATATCTTTGGTTTTGATGAGAAATACCTCTGGCAGCGCTCAGAAGTCCTCAAGATTACGATGAACGACAATTTACAGAAACTCAGTCGCCTCTTTGGTCACGGTGGTAAGGTTAAACTCGATGAGAAACGCCTTGCCTCTTCCGCTCTTGGCGACAATTTCCTGCACACCCTTTCTCTCCAAGGGCGTCTTCAAGTTGACTTGTATCACGTTGTCAAACGTGGATACCAGTTACCTTCTTATAAGCTCGATGAGGTTACCAAATACTTCATGTCTGGTAAACTGAAGACGGTGGAACACAATGACGACGGTTCTTGGTCGATTAAGACAAGTGGAACAGGTAATGCGAAGGTTGGACGCGCAGTTGTCTTGATTGACGAGACAGGCGATGAGCTAACCGATAAGCTAACTATTCTAGAAGTTGGTTCAGGCTTCCTGAAAGTGAAGCCTTCTGAGGCCGATTCAGAACTTGATACGGATTTGGCAGTGAAATGGGTTATTGTAAAAGACGATGTAAGCCCTGCAGATATCTTCAGGCTCCATCGTGGTTCTTCTGCCGATAGAGCAACTATCGCAGCTTACTGTATTCAAGATTGTGATCTAACCATGGAGCTTTACAACAAATTGGAGACATTTAACAATGCGATGTGTATGGCCAATGTATGCACTGTTCCGGTGACCATGATTTTCACAAGGGGGCAAGGTGTCAAGATCGAGTCGCTCATTTTCAAGTTCTGTAATTCACAGAATATGACGATTGTAACACAGACTTCTACACCGTTCAACTACGTTGCACCCGAGGGAGAGGCTTCAGAGGCTCAGGATTCATATGAAGGTGCGATTGTTCTAGACCCTACTCCTGGCTTCTATACTAAGAGCCCTATCGGTGTCTGTGACTTTGCATCCTTGTATCCATCAACTATTGAGTCCGAAAATATCAGTTACGATTCCCTCCTGTGGACAAAGGACTACGACCAAGAGGGAAATGAGATAAAGACGTCTTCCTATGGCGATGTTGATAAATACCAGAAACTCGGCGAGGCAATGGGATGTCGTTGGATTGATATCTCGTTTGACATTTGGAAGCCTGACCCGAATGACACAAGGAAGAACCCTAAGAAAATTAAGGTGGGCATCCGTGTCTGTCGATATGCTCAGTATCCTGGTTCAAGAAAGGCCGCCCTACCTAGAATTGTTCAAGGCCTCCTGGCTGCAAGAGCAGCTAAGAGGGCGGAGATTAAAAAGGAATCCGACCCTTTCAGAAAGGCCCTCTTGGATGCTGAGCAGCTTGCTTACAAGCTAACAGCAAATTCCTTGTATGGCCAACTAGGCTCTGGTGTCTTCAAGGTTCGTCTACAGCACTTGGCAGCTTCCGTTACTGCTTATGGCAGAAAGCAAATCCTCTTTGCAAAGGCCGCGATTGAGAAGTTCTATGGACCTGAAGCAAAGGACCCTAGATGCTCTGCCTTTGTAGTCTACGGTGATACAGATTCGCTCTTTGTAGAAATCAATCCGAGAAATCCATCGACTGGTGAACGCTTGACTGGCCAGGAAGCTATTCAAGCCACCATAGATATTACTACAGAGGCAGGTGAGCTTATTACAAAGGCTCTAAAAAGACCCCATGACTTTGAGTTTGACAAGGCGTTCTATCCATTTATTATATTCAGTAAGAAGCGATACGTCGGCAATATGTATGAGGAGAATGCCACTGACTATGTCCAGAAGTCAATGGGTATTGCTACGAAGCGCAGAGACTATGCACCAATCGTAAAGACGATTTACGGCGGGGCTATCAAAATTCTACTCACGAACAAGGACGTCGGTGCTGCAGCAGCGTTTGTGAAGAAGTGGGTGACAGATATGATGGATAACAAGGTGAGTTTGAACCAACTCATGCTTACCAAGAGTTTACGTTCTGAATATAAGTCTGTTACGCCACCAGCCCATAAGATTTTGGCAGACCGTATTGCGCAAAGGGATCCTGGTAATGCACCTGCTTCAGGCGACCGTCTATCCTTCATCTACTTCAAACCCCCTTCTGGTTTCAAGGGGACACAAGGAGATCGTATTGAGACATCCGCTTTCATGAAAGCGAATGGCCTCAAGCCAGACCCTCAATACTACATTGAACATCAATTGGAAAACCCTGTTGGACAGCTTTTCAGTATTCTTATTGACCAATTACCCAATGCAAAGCCGCCGCCCCAAGGTTGGAATGCAGACCCAGATGTTCAAGTCGCAGAACGTGAACTCTATGCACGTGATTATCTGTTTAAAACTGCAAAGGCAAAGGGCACCAATACTCTGATGAAAGCCTGGGGCCTCTCAGACGTCGTTGTAAATACACAGGCCACTTCTCTTAGCTCAAGGGCTAAGCCAAAGGCACCTGTAGTTACAAGGGCTGAGCAACTATTCTTGGACCAGATGCTCGTGGCAAACTCAAAGAGAAAATCTTCCAAGAAGTAAGATGATACGCCTAGAGACAATAGGAAATGCTGCAGAACTTATTAAACGGTGGGACGAAGAAGATTTTTATTACAAATCTATGCTAACTTCTATAGCAGGTCCTCTTAATATGAAGGCCCGTTCTTACCCATATCTTCAGACGAAGGAAGCCAAAAGTACTTCCGAACTTGTAAACTTTGAATATCCTATAAAGGGTCCCATTCAAGTTGTTTATTTAGACGGACGCTCAGATGCAGGTCTTCCGCATACTCGTGGTAAGACGGGAATTGCTCTGCCAGTTTACTTGCTATGGTCTCGAAGCAATCAAACTATACGCCATGAATTAGTTCATTTATCTCAGAAACAGTTTTCAGAAAGATGGTGGAAGTTTTATCAGGAAAAATGGTCTTTTAAGAAAGCGACCGATGCTCAGTTTTTACAGGTTCCAGAAAGATGGCGTTCTAGACGTAGAATAAATCCAGACACCCTTGGCTCTCCATATGTCATATGGAAAGAAAGATATATTCCTTTGTCTGTTTTTATGAGTGATACAGAGCCTGATTTACGGTTCTGTAAACGGGGCTTCTGGGATATTAGTATGGCGCAGTGGACCTGGGATGAGCCTCCCGGTTGGGTAAATATGTTTGGAACAGGCTTTAATGACGAACATCCGAATGAAATTGCTGCACACTGGATTGATGGAACCGCGCGTAAGGATAATTCGGTGTTTTTTCATCTAACGCGTACATAGATGCTTACAATTCATAATAGAAAAAATACAACTCAGAGGCTCAGAGACAAGGATGACACGTTAGAGGAAGATAACAATATTATACCAGTGGAAAAGGAAAACAATGTCTATTTACCATTTGATAATTGTGGGCAATATACGGACCTTTGGAAAATCTGTTCAAAATATCTCGAAGATTTTGAGGCCATAGAAACGTTGAATGTAAAAGTAATTGAATCCAAGGGGTCTGTAGAGAAGTTCTCGATTATAAAATCAGATGACACCATTATTAAGGATGAGTTATCTCCAATAGATGTATCTGCTCTTATGGTTCTTCTTCGATACAAGAATATAGTGAAGGAATTATCTAATAAAACATTTACCATGGTATCTGATTTTTTCCATGAACTAGAGTCTAATCGTGAATATCATGCAAGACAATTATATGTTATTTCTAAGACAAATAAGCAACAAATGGAACCTATATTAAAACCATTTATTTTATCATTGAAACCAACTGACCTTGAACCATTAGATAAAATCTTGTATAAAGAACATATTGAACTAAACGAAACCCCATATGAATCCATATGGTTATTAAACCATTTAATGATACATCTTGCAACCTATGAAGTTAAGAAATTTCCTTCCCTTTTTAAGGAGGATTATCTAACTGCAATTGTCTCAGACAATATATCTAATTTACCATCGAATGTTCGCCTTTTATCGCGTATTACAGAACGAAAGAAGGAAAAAATTCTAGAATTATATCCTAGTTCTATTCTAATGTGCTATAGCCACTTTTACCCTATACATCTGTATCATACAGGAAATCCTCCTCCTGAAACATAAATACAGTGCCTTAGTAGATAATAACATTATACAAAATGTATGATGCTATTGAAATAGGTTTAAATTGGAAAGGTTCCCTTGAGAACCTTTCCTCTGTTGTCCTTGCAAAATGTTCCCATTTGGCAGCGGACGGCAAATTAAAAACTCATACCGGCAAAGACCGATGCGAGCTATTAGTGGAAAATGTAATTGCAGATAATACACTTGGTAAACTTGCTTGGGCAAAACGTTCTTCTTCAGGTAAAACAGAAGATGTTTTGGTAAAACGACCTACATCTCAAGCACATGCGAAACAGGAAGCAGTTATTCAATGGCTTGTTAACAAGGCACTTTCAAAGAATGGTCTTGGAGACCATTGTCCAAAAATATTTGACGTCTTTTCTTTATCTTCTAATCTATGGTTTTCTATTGAACCCATATACTCTGCACCTATTCTAGATACTTATCTGAAGTCCTTACCCACATGGTCATCTCCTTCCAATGAAAATGGTATTGTCTTAATTAAAATTTTAGCACAGATTGCAATGGCATGTTTTGTTCTTGAAAAAACAATTGGGTTCAATCATCGCGATTTGAAACCAGATAATATACTTGTAAAACTTGATACATTTAAACCTCATGTGCTCAATTGGAAAGATGAACTCGAGATTTCTGTAGTATCCTCACATACTGCTATTATGGTAGATTATGGGTTCTCTTGCCTTGGCCCAGGTAAAACCCCGTGGATACAATCTGGGGATGGTGTTTTACCTCCTCTTGACCCATGCCCGAAAGTTGGAAGAGATATATTTATGATTTTAGTTTTTCTTCTATGGAGAAAAGATGTACGTGACAGTTTAGTAGAAAAACACATGGATTTTTTTAAGGATTCTCTTCGTCTTACTACAGACCGATTAACTCAAATGATGAACATGAACCGAAATCCTTCTGACTGGGTATATATGTTAATTACAGAAAGGGGATTCCAGTGTCCTGCATTAGATCCATTTGTCTGGCTAACATCTTGCGCTTCCAAGTTCCCTGAACTTGTTAGTATAAAATCCAAATGATCATCTTCGTCACCTCCATCACCACCTCTCTGAGGTGGCGGCGGCTTATTTGAATATAGCTCAGGGCACAGATTTGCACTATGCGTATCTTTATCGCAAATTCTACAAGGACTGCAAGGGAACATCACTAACAGTCAATGTATTAAATATGTATTCAAATTTATATAGTCATCATATCGACGCGCGAAAGTCCAAACTTCGCTTCGAATGTAACCTCAGAACCTCTCGGATCCTCAGTTCTTTTAACACTCTGGGTCTTATTTGGGATTAGAAGATTTGAAATCTCAATACCAATGTGATAGGCATTCTTATTGCCATCATAGTATGCCCAATTCACATTATTACTAAAAGGGGTGTATTTTACAGCCCCTGAGTTCAAACATGCAAGCCACCACGATAGTGGCTGGTGCTTGAAAACAAGCTGGTTTTCATTATTAGGCGTGTTAACCCCAGATACAGGGTAGTTATTCGTCGAAAGCGTTGACAAGTCGCTGTTACCAGAAGGAGTTACATTAGTCAGGGCAAACAGCGTCTTTGTATCATCTCCAGTTAAACTGAACTTGCTCGTTGGTAGAGTAAACATTATACTTATATCAAATAAAAAATGTTTAGGCCTTTCTCTTTTAATATACTATTTCACATTTTACTAGATTAACAGGAGGAGTATAATACACATTTTTCAACCCATATTCTCTAATACATTTGTCAAGGAATACCTTGCATTGTGGGCAAGGCTTAGAACCCATGAAGGGGTCTTGTTTGTCATAATCAGCAGTTCTAGATATGCGAACCACATACATTTCGGCACCCTTTAGTTCGCGGATATTACCTATTTCTTTCACCACATTACGTTCTGCGTGTATGCTATTTGTACAATAGCCGGAACCCCTGCTACGAGAGCCAAAACCATTCGTAGCCTCTGCTATGATTTTCCCTCGTTTCATTAAGACTGCAACATGTATACTTGCATAATGTGCGTATTTCAAGACTGAAGTCCGCGGATTGCTCAGGATATAATCCAGAAGCAATTCTTCGCTTTGTCGTTTTGCTTGCATTTCCTTTTGCTACAAAATAGGCAGCGCCACATATCAATTTTATGCTAACGAAAGCCACCTTATTACCCCCTGCTTTAGATGTGTCTTATATGATTTCCATCCTTGCATTACAGCCATGTGATATTTAGCCATTTCTAAGGGGTTTTTACTCATCTCGTCTATTAGACTTACCACATCTTCCCATGTATCCGTTCTTCTAAACGGTATTCCTGAGTTTTCTAGAGACACTGGTAATTCAGTAAATACAGGAATACATCCGCACTCTAAAACCTCATATAGTCGAAATGTCTCAATATTATTTCCTCTTGGACAAGGTACGAATTTACTGTTTAGCAATAGCTCGATAAACTCTTTTTTACCAAGCTGTGAAGGGTGTTTCCAGTCATTATAAAATTCAACCTTGTTTGGTTCTAAGGCCATTAGTGGCTTCAACTGCTCTGAGCGACCATTCCAATTTGTCCCATAAAATGACCACAAAAGGGGTCTTTCTTCTATAGAAGGTACTTTAGCCAAATTATTCTTCCAGTGATATCCAAGGGGTATAGACAAGACTTTTCCGTTGTCTATGTCTTTCCGTGGATAAAACCTTAGTATACCAGTGATTTCTGGCCATGAATAAAAGAAACATGGATCCTGCTCAAATTCATCAGAAAAATGTAGCACCTTAAATTTCTTTCCTTGTAGCTTTAATCTAGTTAACCACCCAATCTGTTCTTCCCATTTATCTCTTATAACTAGTACCACTAAATTCTCATACGGTATCAGGTCGGTTTCCTTAGAAACGACTTCTATTTCAAACTTATTTATTTGCATTAGTTCTTCAAGCCATGGGCCCTCATATATACCTTCATTCTTTAATTTACAAATATCTAGAGAAACAAACCGGTGCTTAGGTATTGTCTTGGCATTATAAACTTCGTTAACGGTCTTTAAAATATCAAGAGGTATATTACATCTCAGAGAACTTATTTCTTCTTGGCTAAATCTTTCGTCATTATTCCATAAGTCGCTATCAAATTTGTCTATGCGACTGAAATTATTGAAATCCGAATTTACATAAGCAGGGTCGTCATCTTGAGATGCACCAGCAACCAGCGGATTTAGAACAAATACATGCTCCTTATCTAATGAATTAAATAAGACATGATCCGCGCTTGTCCAAATACCTCTGTGCTGCTCTATTGTTTCCAGTAGTTTCTTAGCACCCCTCTTTGATAAGACATATGCATAGGTACAGAAATGGAATTGCCTTGAAGGCACACTTTGGCCAAAGAAAGTATTTGGCGCAATCCGACATAGCCCTGGTATCCCTATATCTTCCAAAACTTGCTTGAACCCCTCTTTATTTGGAGGTAACACACCTCCCAGATACACACATTCCCAATCTTCTGGTATCTTAGCTTGTATCTTCGACCACGCTTGTTGCCAATCTGACTGTAACCTCGCATCATCTTCCATGATTAAATATGAGCCTATTTCTTTTGTATCGTAAAATAACATAGTCCATAACTTCAGATGACTTAGCATGCAACCTGCAACCGCTTTTTTCCAAAAGAAATCATTTGGATCTAATAGATTTACAAGATTTGGCGTTAAACTCAGTGCTCGCCCATCTACTGCCTTGTGTCTTCGAACCTTTCCCTTAAAATATGGATGATGCTCAACAAAACTCTTTAATCTATCAGACCGCCTATCCAAGTTAACCACATACGCATCATCTATACCTTCTACCAGAGGTACATGTTCCTTATAATCTCCTCTATGAACGTATACGTATTGTCCTCCAAAAAATGTAGCTCTTGCTGATGTATGATTGTATATTTGGTCAATGGGTATTCTATGAATATCGTTGCGGTTTCCTAGAATACTTAGAATACTTTGGTCATGCCTATGACCAAAAGGCTTTCCATCTGGGGCAAATCCAGACCATTTTTCTCCTGCTATTATTTTACGAATAGAACCTAGTTTTAGCGCTTCTGAGAAAAAATCCATTACGAATTTATCTCCTGCCTTGAACATTATGAGACAAGCGGCAATTTGACTAGAGTTTAATTCTTCCTCTGACACATTTAATGCTTCACAGAATTCCTTGTGACACCAGTGTCTGTTTAGGTTTTTTGTATCGTCTAGGAAACTTATCTTATGTGTTTGAACTTGGTTAATCCAATCTGAAGGCCATCTGATAATGACAGAAGCACAGTCCATGTAAAATACGGTAGAACCCTTTAGGGAAACATCATGAGATATTCTTTTTAAGACCCAGAGTTTCCATGCAAAATGCATAGGGTTCCAGAAGTCTGGGAAGTCCACTGGGCACTCCACTGGAAATCTTTCTATGTGTATGAAATCTCGCTTTAAGGAATTTAACTCGCCATCTGAGATATCTGACCCTACGAATACAATAGCCCTTAAATCTTTCAACGTCTGTCTATGAATTTCTACATTTTCTATCCATTTCTTAAGATAAGGTAAGAATTTAAGAGTAGCCGCTGTAACCAGTATGGTTTCTGAATTCTCAACAATGGTCTGAGCCATCTTTTTGAATAGGTCTCTCACTTCGACCACCTTCCCCTTAGTCAAGGCCGGCACACTCATTATCTGACGCCATTTCTCATCATCTTCGTCTACCTCTTTTACTTTTACTAGTAACTCAGATGGATCCTTGATATGCAAGAAACCATTCGGATCGAAATCTTTTCCTACATCTGATGCGCCCCAGTAAATAGGAACACATCCAGCAGCCTTGGCATGTAATAGTTTTTCTGTCACATATCCATCTGAACTTTCGTTTTCATAACACAGACAAAATTTATAGCCCTTGAGAAATTCGTGCTTCTTGAGTTCACCTCCACCTCCACCAAGCCCTGCAAATATATCTTCACCTATGTTATTGAATAATCTACCCGCCGAATCTACAGGCTTATATTCATTGTTTAATGTATGAAACGCTGCATTTCTTATTGAGTTCTTAGGATTAGATACTACAAACGCACAAAATTTCTTCTTATAATCCAATTCATCTATATATGTTTTCGTACACGCTTCCAATGGTAGAGGCAAAGGATTTTGGATTTTATTTAAATTAGCATTAAACCAATCGATTTCAAACATCCATAGAGGCATACGAAGATATTTCTCACTAGTAAAATTTTTAAAACCAATATTGAGTTTTACCAAAGGATGTTCAATCGGTCCAGTGTTTTCTCCCGTGAAATGGACCTTTGGCCCTTTTATTTCTAACCATTCTGTTCCAAAGGGTCCGAAAATATGCATATTATGCCCACCTTTTACAGATGTTCCTACAACCTCATAATCTTTTAGATAATCCTGGATTGCTAATAAGAACATATTATATTCAGCATTGAAATCAGTCCACATGTCTGTGAATAATACCGTATATGTCTTTTTCTCTTCGACTATTTTTTCCTCAATGATATTTTCTTCTTTTCTATCTAACATAGATAACCACGCTTGTGCATGAGCCTCTGGAGAAAATCTATACAAAATACGCTTTCTTAACTCGGTCAAAGTATCTAATGTATCTGTATATTTCCCTCTTACCTTGTCACCTATTACATCTTCCAAGGACTTACTCGCATCCATTATATTATTTCCCTCGTAATAAAAATCCTCTAAACCACAACCAAGTTCTTTCAGTGCCATATTATTGTGTAGTATAGGTATTCCAACCCACGCAGCTTCTAGATTAGCCATCTTTAAAGGGATAAATCGAGTGTGACTTACGATGATAGATTTAGGTTCATGTGACCAATCAATCGTCCTCTGCCTCCCTACGAATTTAGGCTCTACTGTAAAAGCGCAGTTATTTACTATATTATCTTTAAAAAATGTAGAATTTACAAGGATTTCTGTATTATGAATCTGTATTTGATTAACCTTTGCATTTTTTGACATTAACAGTGGTAATGTACATGAGGACGTATTAGAAGCATTTGTTTCCATAATATGAAGGGACCAAGGCACATCTTTTCCTAACTGTTCCAGAACTTGGGGCCAAACAGGACTTTGCTTCTCTTTCCTATGAGCTTCTACAATCGTAGGAGACCAGAGCCATGGTACATGTGATACATATAAAGAGGGGTAAAGTGTCTTAAGATATTCAATATCATCTGACTTATTGAATAAATCTGATACCCATATTTCTGAAACTCCTTCTAAATTACGCCCTTCAATTCTACATGCAAATACAGTTGACTCGATATCTGTGAAAAGCGCAGGTTTTCTACAATACCATACAGTTTTCTTTGCTAAACTTCTACGCTGAAGTGGTGTAAGATGAAATGCTACTTCAATCATTATATCAATATCACTACACTCCCCTGCTTCTATTATATTGTAGTCATCCTTCATCTCTAGAACATCATCCCACCACTCCTTTTCTAAATCTTTCTTTATAAAAAAGACCTCATGGCCACCGACTTGCATTGCTTCACATACAGCTATACAGGAATTTGGATGTCCCGCACTGAACATAGAGTGCCGCATATCCACTGTTATTCCTATTCTCATTTATCTGTTAATAAAAAAATCCGTTTAACCCAACAGTCCCTGCCAAGCCTTATGAACCTCTGGATTATAAGGACTATGTCTCCATTGTAACGCAGCAGCACCTGCCGCATATTGCTCTAAAGAACACCAATGAAAGTCTAGCACTTTCTTCAATACATTAGCACCCTTTTCGATGCTAGAACCATCATAGAAATAACCGGCATCTGACCAATCTGGTGCATTATGTACAACTGGAAATCCAGAAACTAAATATTCAAGCGTCATATAGTTATATTGGTTATTCCACTGGTGTGCTACCGCTATACAGGAGGGATAATCATTCATTATACTTGTGATTGTATTGCGTCCGCTAAATTTAATGCGGTCATCCTTGTAAAGTTCTAATCTAGGCAGAATAGTTTTTGTGAAAAATGGATTTGCCTGGAGCCTCTCTGAATTTCCTAACAAGACCTTAAAATCCCCTTTTGTTTCTCTATAAAGTTTTTCTACAATAAGCAACGGCACCAAGGAACATTTCTGAAACGAAATATTGGGTTCTAGGATAACAAAGACTTGCGGTTCTCCTTCTAACTTAGGCTGCCACTTGAACTGCCTCGTACCACCCAGTGTTAAAATACAGGGGTCCCATACATATGGTGCAATCTTTGCAGGACCAATCTTATTAATAAGACCGGCATATTGATAGTGCTGTTTGTAATGGGGAGAAACCCAGATTTCATCTAATTCTCCTACCACATGGTGTGCGAAATGAATAGACGGATAAAAAATAGGGGTTTCAATATCTATGTTCAAAATATTCCCTAGATACAGTTTTACTGTCCGTCCGCCTCTGTCTCTTATGTATTTCCGCATACTTGGGTCAATACTCATTGCGATTTCTATGTTTAGATGAACAGGAATAGAATTTCTTAGAATTTCTTCAGCAATCACCATTCTTACATTTCGTAAGATAGCAGGAACCTTATTCAAATCATTAGGCTTCTCATTCACTAATAAAATAGGCGCATATCCCATGGAATCCAGCAACTTATATAGGATAAACACATTCTGGAATAGTCCATTCGCGAATAGGCTGTCATTATGAATAGTAGCGGTTGCAAGAGTTATAATACGACGAGAAGAAAGTGGTCCTAATCCTACTTGTAATGCCCTACATGTATCTGAAGGCCCACTTTCACAATCCATTATATAATAAGCTCAAGGATTACTTAGGCCTTCC
>Ga0209358_10001040_pt1 | contig 22835 bp, 22 predicted proteins | sample LauGreFa1BDMLBSN_2_FD_187574 | JGI IMG/M metagenome (GOLD analysis project Ga0209358, IMG submission 187574) | Freshwater lake microbial communities from Lake Michigan, USA - Fa13.BD.MLB.SN (SPAdes) (version 2) | ecosystem: Environmental > Aquatic > Freshwater > Lake | place: Lake Michigan, USA...
TCTGAATGTAGATACTTTTTATCTTTTCAAGATTTTTCATTTAACATCATTAATTCCTTTAATTAGTCTTGCAGGATTTCCTACAAATGTTTGATTGCTAAATTGTATACTTTTTGTTATAACAGCACCAGCACCTAAAATTGTATTGGATGCTATACTTACTCCATGAATAATAACAGAGCCGCTGCCAATAAAACAACTGTCAGAAATGGCGCAATCGCCATTTATTATTGATGATGTTGAAATATGGCAATGATTACCTATAGTTGCATCATGCTCAATTATTGCACCTGTATTAATTATACAATTTTGCCCGATAACCGAGCCTGAATTAACAACTGTATTATGCATTACAACAGTTCCTTCACCAATTTTACTATTTGAAGATATATATCCTTTTGGAGAGACTATTACAGGAAATATTGCTCCTAAACATTTTAACCTTTCGAACAGCCTTATTCTTGGCTCACTATTTTTAATGAAGCCTATTGTAATAACAAAATGCTTGAATTGCTGAGCTAATAGCTCCAAATCATCATCAGTACCTATTATTTTATGTCCCGAAATTTCTTCACCCAATTTTTCTTTTTTATCAATTATTCCAACAATATTATATTTACCTTCCGATTGAATTACATCTATTACAGACTTACAATGTCCTCCACCGCCAACTAATAAAATATCATTTTTTGTCATAATCTATAACTGCTCGGTAGGTTTACTAGTCGGTTTTCAATTTCTTGAGCATTATCTAAACTTGCCTGAATACAATCTTGAAACATAGGAAGCTTATTCATTAAAGTCCATGCTGGTCTTGTCATTACTCCATTATCATTTGACTCCTTTAAAAATTGATCCCGTTGTTCCCTATTCTCTAATAAAATTGCATTAAGCCAATAGTTTGATTTGGAATTCAAAGGCTCGATAACAAATTCAAATTCATTCTTTTCAAAAAACTTTTTATAATTAATCGCTGTATTACGTTTATTTTCAATAATTAAATCCAATTTTTTAAGTTGAGAGCAAGCTAATGCCGCATTTAAATTAGGAAGCCTATAGTTATAACCAATATGATCATGATTAAATTCCCATTTGTGTGGCACTTTGGCTTGTGTTGTTAAATATTTTGCAAGTCTCGCAATTTTCTCATCATTAGTTAATATAACGCCACCGCCTCCACATGTTATGGTTTTATTCCCGTTAAAACTAATTGCTCCAAGCAAACCGAAGGTACCGGTGTGTTTGTTGTTGTATAAGCTACCAATAGATTCGGCAGCATCTTCAATTACATGGATGTTATATTCAGAACAAATTGAAATAATTTGATCGATTTTTGTCGGATGTCCGAAAGTATGCATTGGCACACAAGCAGAAATAATTTGCCTCGTAGGTTTATATATACATTTTCCTTCGTGCACATCGCAATTTTCCACTAAAAATTGCTTTAATTTTTCCGGCGATAGACCCAAAGTATCTTTGTCAACATCTATAAATACGGGTTTGGCTCCAATATAACTAATAGCGTTACAGGTGGCGATAAATGATAAAGGTTGAGTTAATACTAAATGGTTACTTTTTACACCCCCAAGCATTAAACTCATATGGAGAGCAGCTGTTCCATTAACGGTAGCAATAGCGAATTTTGCTCCAGTGTACGTCTTAATTTTTTCCTCAAAACCATCAACATATTTACCAACTGAAGAAACAAATGTTGAATTTATTGTGTCAATAACAAACTCCTTATCAAGATTATCAAAATACGGCTCATGCAGTGGTATATATTCTTTACCAGGATAAAGTGTTTTAATGAAGTCGATCGTATTTTTATACATTATAAATTTCGCTTTTGTATTTTGAAATAATTTCAGGATTTAAAAACCAATCAATTGTCATCATAAGCCCTTGCTCTAAACTGGTTGTCGGCTTCCATAAAGTATGCTTGAGTATTTTTTCATTTGAACCAAACAATCGTTCAACTTCACTTTTTTCAGGTCGTAACCTTTGGTCATCCGAAATAATAGTTGCACTTTTTCCAGTCTTTTTAATTATCATGTTAGCCAAATCACCAACTGAAATTTCAGTTGAAGTCGCAATATTAACATCTTCTCCAATTAAACTACTTGATTTAGAAATTTCTACAAATCCACTAACCGTATCCTTTACAAACAATAAATCGCGGGTAGGATGAGTTGCTCCTAGTTTGATTTCCGCTTTACCAGATAATAACTGTGTAATTATGGTAGGGATAACCGCACGCGCTGATTGACGGGGACCATAGGTGTTAAATGGTCTTACAATAGTAATAGGCATATCAAAACTTCTATAAAATGATTCTGCTATACAGTCTGCTCCAATTTTTGTGGCTGAGTAAGGTGACTGTGGCTGTCGGGGATGCAGTTCGGTAATAGGAACAAACTGAGCAGTTCCATATACTTCAGAAGTTGATGTAACTAAAATACGTTGTGTATTAAATTCTCTTGCAGCCTGTAAAATATTTAATGTGCCCTTTATGTTTGTATCAACATAATTGTCTGGTGAGTGATAACTATAAGGTATTGCAATTAATGCTGCCAAATGATAAACTAAATCTACTCCTTTCATAGCTTGCCGTACACCATTAGGGTCTCGAATATCGCCTGCAAATATTTCAATATTTTTTAGTTTTTCCTTTGGTAATGTATCCATCCATCCCCAAGAATTGAAAGAATTGTAATATACAAACGCCCTGATTTCATACCCATCATCCATCAACTTTTCTACCAAATGACTACCAATAAAGCCATCAGCTCCTGTTACTAATATTTTTTTATGTTTACCAATTTTACTCATTGCTTGGATTTTAATTCATTCATTTATTTTTTATACTTTCTAAATATTTTTTTTGAAATTCTTCAACGTCTTGATCAATAACTCCCAATCCTGTAGTAAATATTTTTTCGAAAGCAATAGGCGTTTCAAAAAGCACATTCTTTTCCTCACATTTTTTAATATAATCTTTAATTGTTGAAATTACTTTTGCAGGATTACCAACTACTATCACCCCATTGGGTACATTTTTTGTAACAATAGCACCTGCACCAATAATTACATCATCACCAACAGTTACCCCGGGCATAACAATAGCATTTGCGCCTAAAAAAACTCTATTACCTATAATTGTTTTTTCTATTCGATGTTTTCTGACAAATATATAAGTTGAAGCATCATGAGCTAATATTTTCGAACCTGGCGCACTAATGAAATCATCACCAATCTCAATCATTTGAGGAATCAAACTATCAACATCTGTGTTGTGATACTTAACATTACCGATTTTATATTTTATCTCTGTTGAAGATTGTTTTTGAGTAGTCTGTTTAATAAAATATTTATGAAAACCAATTAATGTTCCAAAACGGTAATAAAGTGAATATATTATACGTTTTAAAATCATTATAAATATTTCCCCTTCAGTAAAGTATATTCTCCACTGCGAATTAAAATTCCTTTATGAAAAAAATCATTACTAAGTACCGTTATCTTTTTAACATTTGTAATCATATCTACATAATCATTTTCTCCAGATTGGCCTATAAAAGAATAAATGGAAATAAAATAATTTCCGGGCCTAAACAGTAACTCAGGTATATGTAATACAATTTCTCCAATCTTTTTTTCAAAATTAAAATCAAATACCTTATTTAACTCATCAGATGGAAATGCAGCCATAATTCGCTCTTGAGTATCAAAAAAAACCAAGGAAAACAAAAATTCTCTAATATTAAATTCCTTATTAATTTGATAATTTAACTTTATAGTTATTGCATCGCCAGAAAAAAATTCAACTTTTGCATCGCCACTACTATTATAGATATGGATATTTGTAAATCTTACTTGACCTGCGCCAAGTCTGTCAGTTCTGTTAATTAGGTCAGTGCCTGAATTGTCTTGCGATCCTAAATAAAGACTTACACAATCATCTGTATTACCAATATACTCTATACCGCCTCGGTTAAGCATTACCCCTTTTGTACATAAACTTCGTATACTAGACATCTGATGGCTTACAAACAAAACGGTTCTTCCAGCCCCACTTACATCTTTCATCTTACCCATACACTTTTTCTGAAACTCGGCATCTCCAACAGCCAATACCTCATCAACTATTAAAATTTCAGGCTCTAAGTGTGCCGCCACTGCAAATGCCAGTCGCACATACATACCACTGCTATAGCGCTTTACAGGTGTATCAATATATCTTTCTACACCACTAAAATCAACAATTTCATCAAATTTGCTGCTAATTTCTTGCTTAGACATACCCATTATAGCGCCATTTAAAAAAATATTTTCCCTACCAGTTAGTTCTGGATGAAATCCGGTTCCAACCTCTAACAAACTTGCAATGCGCCCCTTTACTTTAATTTCTCCTACTGTTGGAGAAGTAACTCGCGATAATATTTTTAAAAGTGTAGATTTTCCGGCTCCGTTTTTTCCAATAATCCCCAACACTTCTCCTTGCTTTACATCAAAATTAATATCACGTAAAGCCCAAACGAGGTCGCTTTTACCTTTTTTGGTTCTGTCGTTGGTTTCCCCTATTTTTAAATATGGATCCTCTTTTCCTCTAAGCCTGTGCCACCAACGATTTAAATCGTGGGTAATGGTGCCCGTTCCCACCTGTCCCAGGTGATACTGCTTACCTAAATTTTCAACTTTGATAACCGAATCGCTCATATTTAAACGGTATCCATAAATGATTTTTCAACTTTGTTAAATATTAATACTGAAACAGTCATTAATATCAACATAAATACAAAACTGTAACCCAGCCAAATAAAATTAAAAAAGCCGCTTCCCAAAAACAAAAACTTAAATGCTTCTATTATTGATGTTAGAGGGTTTAACAACATTATAATTTGAGTTTTTGGTGACATTGTAGAAATTGGTAATACTACAGAGCTACCATACATTAGTAATTGTACGCCAAAGCCTACTAAAAATGTTAGGTCACGGTATTTCGTTGTTAAAGATGATATCATTACGCCAAATCCAAAACCTAATCCTGCCATCATTAAAATTAATGCGGGTATTAACCACATGTAGTGCCATTGGGCAGTAATGGTTGAAGAGACCGTTAAATAATAAATCCAAATAATTAAAAATATTAATACTTGTATGCTAAACTTTATCAAATTGGAAATTAAAACCGATAAGGGAACAATTAACCTTGGAAAATACACTTTACCAAACACTGCGGCATTGGCAATAAACGTACTTGAAGTTTTAGTTAAACAATCCGAAAAATAGGTCCATAATGTAATGCCTGCCATATAAAATAGCATTGCTGGATTGCCATCTGTGCTAATATGGGCAATGCCACTAAATATAAATGTAAATGTTAGTGAGGTCAATACCGGTTGAATAAAAAACCACAACGGACCCAAAATGGTTTGCTTATAAACAGATATAAAATCCCTTTTTACTAATAACATTAAAAGATCACGGTAATGCCATATGGATTGCAGGTCTAATTTATGCCAATTGTTTTTTGGTCGAATAATTAAATCCCATTGCTGTTCTTGTTTCATTACGTAGCTAATAATACAATTTGTTCAGGTAATTTAACCTTAATGGCTTGTCCCAAACTTTCTAGAACCACTTCAATAAATCTGCCTTCTTTATTTTCTATAACATGCCCCACAATATTTTTTAAAACTCCCGATGCTATTTTTATTTTATCGCCTTCTTTATATTGTCTTTTAACACCTGATACTTCGTATTGGTAACCCAATTCAACTAATTGTTTAAGTTGCTCAATTTCATAATTGCGAACACTCGCAATTTTACCTTCAATACGAACAAAATTAACAACTCCATTGGTTTTAATGGCGCGCTCTTGCTCCACCAACGAAATATGCACAAACACATAGCCCTTAAGAAGGGGTAATTCCACTAACTTTTTTCGGTCGCTCCATTGTCGCATTGTTTTTATTAAAGGAATATACGCTTCTATACCCTTTTTTTTTAGGAGTTCTGTTACCTTTTTTTCCTGACGTGAAGCAACATATAACGCACGCCATACTTTAATTGGCTTTGTGGTAGTGTTTTTTAAGTCGCTTTTCATGGCTCCGCCTCTTCAGTCACAAAATGCAACTAAAAAGATTGTTTTATTTTGGTAAGCACTTCTACTTTTCTCTTTTCCAAAGAAGAAGTGGATGCATGCCTGGCTCTTTAATTTTATTTAAATCAAATTCATCCATTCTAAAGTGTACGTATCTGATTTTCTTATTAATTTTTTTTTCGGCCTTTTCGATTTGTTCTATCAAAAATGCTTTATTTAAGTCATTCCCAACCAGTACTAAATCAATAATATTTCCATCCTGTCCTTTTGATAACTTTCCAACTAAATATACTTTCTCCAAATCACCAATTCTTTGAATAATATAATCCACAACATATTCCAGTCCGGTCATTTTACGGATGATACTGTTGATTTCATTAAATAAAGGATGGTCGGTGTTTGCTTTAAATATTTTTTTATTTCCCTCGGCATGAGATTCGAGGAAGCCGGCCTTTTCAAATTTATTTAATTCTAAGCGAATACCATTGGTTGACTCGCCAAACTCATCCTCTAAATTTCTGAGATAGGCTGTGTTTTTACTGTTGAGAAAAAATTTCATCAACAACTTAATGCGTGTTTTAGAAGATATCAGTGTATCTATCATTATTGAGCAATAATATTACTCAATATTGATAAAAAAAACAATTAATCATCTTAATTTATTTTATAAATTAAGATGTAACGCCATCTGAAATTTAAATCTAAATTATTGATTATCAGTATTTTCAATAATAACTTCGCTACGCTTAGGAAAATTAATTAAAACCCCCATACCTTTTTTGGAATACACCGCCATGCTTCCTATTGCCGCGCCGTTTGCGCCACACTCATACAAGGCTTTTTTTAAGTGCTCAATATGTCCTGCGCCGCCACTCACAATAACCGGCAATGAAGCAACTTCAGTTATTTGTTTAATAAATTCATAGTCAAATCCTTCCCATGAGCCTTCTGCATCAACATTTTGAAGAAACAATTCGCCAACTCCTAAATCCTGCTCTAAATACTTTACAAAATCAAGAGGTGTATACTTAACCGAATGCCCACTAAATGAAAATACCTGCTTTTTACCGAAGAGGTTTTTTTTATAATCCAGGCAAACGACCACAGCCTGAGAGCCATATTTATTAACGGCTTCTTTAATAACTGCTGGATTTTCGAAAACAAGTGAATTAACAATTACTTTTTCTACCCCTATTTTATACAATTCGTAAAACTCTTCAGTTGTTTTAACGCCTCCTCCATATGCAAAAGGCATAAAACACTCTCCGGCAAAATCAGCAATTTTAGATAAATTGATTCTTCGTTTTTCTTTGGTTGCATATATGTCTAATAAAATTAGCTCATCCACTTCTTTTTCGTTAAATATCTTAATCGCATTCATTGGGTCGCCAATGTAATTTGGATTTTTAAACTTGGTTGTCTTTACAAGACCTTTACCATCATAAAGTAAACAAGGTATAATACGCTTTAATGCCATATTACAACTTAACAAAATTTTGTAGCAACTCCATACCAAATGACAAGCTTTTTTCAGGATGAAATTGTGCGCCAAAAATATTTTCACGATGTATCATACTGGTAAATTCAATACCGTAGTGGCATGTAGCCATGACATCTTCTGTATTATTACATTTTACATGGTAGGAATGAACAAAATAGTAGCGCTGTTTTTGATTAATTGAAATTAGAGGATTAACGGTTTTAACCTTAATATAATCCCAACCCATATGTGGTACTTTAAGCACTTTGTTAGTAAATTGAAACTTTACAGTTTCTGCATCTATCCAACCTAATCCGGCTTCATTGCCTTCTTCACTGCGCTTACCTAATAATTGCATGCCCAGACAAATTCCAAATATTGGAATTTTATCATTCATTACCCGTTTTGTTAAAACACTTTCTAAACCACGTTCACGAATTCGCTGCATACCATTATCAAATGCGCCAACGCCCGGTAAAATTAATTTTTCAGCTTGATTTATTTCATTGATACTATTTGAAATCTTAGAATTGATACCAATTTTTTTAAGCATATTTTTTACGGATAAGAGATTTCCTAACCCGTAATCTACAATTGTAAGCATATGAAATTATTTACCCTTTTGGGATGAATCCGTTTTTCCGCCATACCCACCATATCCGCCATACCCGCCATACCCACCATATCCGCCATATCCGCCATAACCAGTGTAGTTGCCTTTTCCGTAACCATACCCGTAACCGTACCCGTAACTATATCCATAGCCTTTATAATAGTATTGTCTGGCAGATCTGCTTATGCCATTAAGTATTAAATTTAAGTTCTTAATTCGATTTGTTTCTGATATTTGATTTACGAATTGAACAATGTTTTTGGTTGTTGTTTTTGCATTTAAAACAAATAGTGTTGAATCAACAAATTGTATAAGATAAAGTGCGTCAGATAAAATTCCTGCAGGAGGTGTATCAATTACAACATAATCATATTGAGATTTAACATATGTTAAAAGTTCCTTCATTTTTTCAGCCAATACATATTCTGAGGGATTCGGAGGAATGGGGCCTGAGAATAAACAAAATAAATTATCAATATGTGTTTTGGTAATAATTTCATCTATTTTATGCTGTCCATTAATAAATGTTGTTATTCCTTTGTCTTGTGATTGCAAACCAAAACGTTGAAAAATACGTGGCTTGTGTAAATCTAATTCTAATAATACCGTTTTTTTACCCGTTTTAGCTAATATATTAGCTAAATTAACACTGGTAAACGTTTTGCCTTCGCCGGGCGAATAGGATGTAACTAAAAATACCTTTGCATCATGATCTACATTAATATACTTTAAGTTTGTTCTCAAATTTCTAAACGCTTCCGAAATACGTGAATTTGGTATTTCATTAGTTATAATTCCTTCCCCATCTATATTTTTAATAAAAGGCAATCCTCCAACTAAAGGCAGCATCGTTAGTTCTTTTAATTGTTCAACTGTTTCAATTCGTGTATAAAACAAATACCGAATTATTATAATTAAGATTGCAATAAAAAGCCCAGTTGTGATAAACTGTTTCTCAATTTTATTAATATCTGGCGAGTAAATACCTGAATATCTCGGCGACTCCACAAGTTTAACCTCAGGAACAATACTGGCTTTTGCTATTTTGGTGCTTGCCTTTTTTTCTAATAAAAAATTATAAAGGTCTTCAGAAACTTTTGATTTACGTTGTATATTTAGTATGTTTCGTTGTTTTAAGGGAATCCGCTTTGCGTTTAGGATATAATTATTTGATTCTTTTTCAATATTTTTATTCCTTTGCACGGCTGCATTTCGTGCATTTACAATGTACGTCAATAAATTTTGCTTAGTGCTTTTAATGGTAGATTTTAAATCGATAACTGAGGGATTATCTGTAGTTGAATTTCCGCTTAGTCGACTTAATTCAATCTGTTTTTCGTACAACTCACTTACCGCACGGTTCATGAACCCTGATTTTTCAAAAATATACATACTAGGTGGTAAAAAGGAAGGGTCTTTGTCTTGAATTATATAATTTTCTAAATCTTTAAGCGCAGCTAATTCAAGCTCTGTTGTTGATCTTTGTTTGTCAAAATCGGCAATTTTAGCAAAAACATCATTCTTTTCCCATTCTAAATCTATGACCGATTGACGCTCTTTAAAATCTTGTAAAGTATCTTCTATTGAGTTTAAAGATAGTGTGATGTCATTCAGTTGTCGATCGATATATTCAATAGTTCTGTCGTTTAATTCAAATTTTGTTTTTAACTTGCTTCTGGCGTAAACCTGATTTAGCGTATCTAAAATTAATACGGCACGTTCCCATAAAATATCTTTAAGCGTTATTTTTAAAATCTGTGTATACTCTGGATTCTCAATTGTTAAATTAGACTGAATGTCAGAAATTAATTTATCTTTAGAATGCACCTTAAATTGATACAGCATGTTTTGTATCGAATTTTGCATGGCATTTTGTATGTAATTGTTAGATATTATTTTTAAAACAAAGTGAGTGGTTACTATATCTTTATTGAAATGGCCATTTATTTTTTTTAATTCTCCCTCATACTCATATGTTAATTCAAACATTTGCTCATTCATAATTCTAAATAAAAAAGCGGTTTCAAATAAACTGGGCTGAATGGAGCTAACCTCTACAGAAAAGGGCATGCCAACAAATTGTTCTGTTGTTTTAACTTTTCCAACAATAAAATATGAAACTTCAATTTTACTTTTTAATTGAGAAACAACTTCGTTAATCAAATCGTAAGACTGTAAAATACGTTGTTCATTAGAATTGTCAACATAAGTATTGTAATTATAAAAACCCGCATCGGTAACTAAATTGTTTTTGTAATACGTTTCATCAGATTTTAATAGAAGTTCTGTTGAGGCTTTATGAATAATTGTTAGCCGATAGGTATATAAATTTGAAAGTAAAAATGCAAGTAAAGGGATTCCCAATAAAATCCACCAATTTTTAACAATGATTCTCCAAATAAAATTTATGTCTTTTAATGAAATTATTGGAGCGTTTTTACGGTTTAATAATGCGGAATTCATTTATAACCATCTAAGTTAGGGTTTTTTGAGTATTTTTTATACATTTGTGGCGTTGTGATTAAGTCCAAATCCATTACTGGGATTATCGTATTTGTAGTTTTAAACGCAACAGTACTGTATTCTGCTCCAACACCGCCTGGTGGTGGAAATAACCCACCGGTATGTTGGCCACCGCCATGTATACCACTTGACGGCGGAATTATTGCGCTTGCAGCAGCGGGAATTGCTTATGGGTTTTACAAAAGTCGTGTTTTACACAAAGCCCCAAAATGACCCTTTGGTCGCAAATTTCAAACCGATTTACAAGTTTTAAAAGTCCTCAGATTATTTTTTTAATACGCGCGTTTTTAGGGTATTCGGTTTTATTTATAACTTATCAATTTATACTAATTCCGTACACATCATTTGATCAATGGGTAATTCGAGCTTTAGTAAGATCTTCTGAGGCTTTATTAAAGCCTTTTGGCCCAACCTTTTCAGCGCATGAAAATTCAGAAATGCAAGTTATTGGTTTAGATGGTTCTACCGGCGTTTGGATTGGAACACCCTGTAACGGCATACATTTAATTGGTTTGTTTTCAGTCTTTATAATGGCCTACCCGGGTTCTTGGCGGCGTAAATTATATTATATTCCCTTTGGCATTTTGCTATTATTTGGCTATAATAGCATACGCATTTGCGCTTTAGCCTGGTTATCTAAATTTCATCCGCAATGGCTATTGTTTAATCATAATTATACTTTTACCGCAAGCGCCTATATTTTGGTTTTTGTGTTGTGGATGGTTTGGGTAAAACGCTTATCTAAAACTTAAAATGCGGTTTTTAGTTATACTTATTGTGTTTCTGTGCCTAGGATTTATTCGTATGTTTTGGTTTGAACATTATAATGTTTACCTCTACCAAACCTTTTATAATAAACCCCGATGGGATGAACAACTGTTTTGGATGTTTAAATCATACTCCTATACTACTTTGTATTATTTCAAATTTGTATTTACAATATTTTTTGTGGCAATTTTTTATTGTTTAAGTTATTTAAGCTTTAAATGGCTTGGTGCGGCATCTGAACGTAAACCATTACAATATACTTATACAATTCTGATAGGTACCGCCTTGGTACTGGGTAGTTTAAGCTGGATTGAAAATACGCATTTACAACAAATTGTGTACAGTATAAACTTATGGCTGATGGGTATTGCCGAATCGCCATTGCCCTTTTTATTACTTTGGGCCAGCAGAAATTTAAATCCCATACCCAAATCCAGCGTAAAAAATCCGTAATTTGGAAGCGTAATCAATATTCACATGGTGCCAAAAGATCCAAGTATATTTAAACTCATTGCTAAAGAAAAACAACGTCAAACCCAAGGTGTTGAACTAATTGCGTCTGAAAATTATGTAAGTGATGCCGTAATGAAAGCCATGGGCAGTATTTTAACCAATAAATATGCCGAAGGCTTACCTAAAAAAAGATACTATGGCGGATGTGAAGTTGTAGACGAAGTTGAGCAATTGGCTATTGATAGGGCTAAAAACCTATTTGGTGCAGCATGGGTTAACGTACAGCCGCATTCTGGCGCACAGGCCAATGCTGCAGTTATGCTGGCCTGTTTAAAACCCGGTGATACCATTTTAGGATTTGATTTATCACATGGTGGACATTTAACACACGGTTCGCCAGTTAATTTTTCCGGACGTCTTTACAAGGCAACATTTTATGGCGTAAAAAAATCAACAGGCCTTTTGGATTATGATGCCATGGAGCAAACCGCAATAAAAGAACGGCCTAAACTTATTATTTGCGGGGCCAGTGCCTATTCACGTGACTGGGATTATGCACGTATACGTAATATAGCAGACCGTATTGGAGCCTTGGTTTTGGCTGATATTTCGCATCCCAGCGGCCTAATAGCCAAAGGTATTTTAAACGATCCCCTGCCCCATTGCCATATAGTAACCACTACCACACATAAAACATTACGCGGTCCTCGTGGTGGTATGATTTTAATGGGTAAAGATTTTGAAAATCCCTTTGGTGAACGCACTCCAAAAGGCGAACTTAAAATGATGAGCCATGTTTTGGATATGGCTGTTTTTCCGGGTACACAGGGTGGCCCCTTAGAGCATGTTATTGCGGCAAAAGCAGTAGCATATAACGAAGCGTTAAGCGACGCTTATATGCATTACATGATTCAGGTTGTTAAAAATTCTAAGGCCATGGCAAATGCCTTTTCACAAAAGGGGTATCATATTGTATCCGGCGGAACCGATAACCATTTATTTTTAATTGATTTACGTAATAAATCTATAACTGGAAAAGAAGCGCTTGCTGCACTGGAACAAGTTCATATAACTGTAAATAAAAACATGGTGCCCTTTGATGATAAATCGGCATTTGTTACATCTGGAATTCGAATTGGCAGCCCGGCCATTACTACACGTGGACTTAAAGAACAACAGTGTATTAAAATTGTAGATTTAATTGATGAGGCGTTAATAAAACGAAATGATCCCAAGGCATTAATTAAAATAGAAAAAAAGGTTCATACCCTGATGAACAGGTATCCATTATTTTCATAATCTATGGAACGGTATACGGGCCTAATCGGCATATTGCTTTTGCTCGGCATTGCGTATTTGTGTTCTGAAAATCGAAAAGCCATTTCGTTACGTTTGGTTTTAAGTGGTTTAGCTTTACAAATGCTGTTTGCGCTGTTAATATTAAAAATTTCCTGGGTAACCCGTTTTTTTGCGCTACTGGGATCCGGAATGTCTAAGCTTGAACAGTTTGCAACGCAGGGGGCCGCTTTTGTTTTTGGAGGTTTAATGGTAGGCAACACATCCGATTCGGCTATGCCTTATGGATCGCCAAACACCTTTGTGTTTGCGTTTAGCGTTACGGCCACCATTATTTTTGTTTGCGTTTTAGTGGCATTGTGTTATCAGTTAGGGATTTTACAACGTATAGTATCCTTACTTGCCAAAAGTATGAATCGCATCATGCGAGTAAGTGGCGCAGAAGCATTGAGTAATGTGGCAAGTGCATTTGTGGGTCAGGTGGAAGCACAAGTTATGATTCAGCCGTATTTAAATCGCATGACACGTTCTGAATTATTGGCCTCCATGACGGGTAGTATGGCGTGTATAGCCGGTGGCATTTTAATTGTATACGTAAATATGGGTGCAAAAGCTGAATATTTGCTTGCAGCCAGTATAATGGCTGCGCCGGGCGCCTTAGTAATATCTAAAATTTTAATCCCTGAAACGGAAATTTCAGAAACCTCTGGTATAGTAAAACTAAAAGTTGAAAAGCCCTATGCAAATACGATTGATGCCGTTTCGCATGGTGCTGCCGAAGGCATGAAAATTGCGTTAAATGTTATAGCCATGCTTATTGGATTTATTGCGCTTATCAGTCTTATTAACTATGGATTGGGCGCATTGGGTGGCATGGCAAATTGGTGTCCACAACTGAGTTTGAATTTTATTTTTGCAAAGGTGTTTTATCCTATTGCTTGGTGCATGGGCGCTAGTGGATCTGATACAGAAACCGTAGCTATGTTAATGGGACAAAAATTGAGTATCAATGAATTTGTTGCTTTTGATACCTTAACACATAAGCTTAACCATCCATTGAGTGATAAAGCATATGCCATTGTAAGTTTTGCCATTTGCGGTTTTGCAAATTTTGCTTCTGTTGGCATGCAAATTGGCGGCATAGGCACTTTAGCGCCAGAAAAACGTCATGTAATTGCAAAATTAGGTTTAAAAGCCTTATTAGGAGGCACCTTAGCCAGTTATCTTTCAGCTTCCATTGCTGGTATTTTAATTGGATGATGCGCTTTTTAATTTGCTTTACAGTTACGCTTTATACACTCCTTTTTAATGCTCAATCCTTACCTTGGGAGGCCCACATTGTTCAAAGAGCCAATGCAAACACAATACTTACGCCTTTTAATAAAAACATAAGTCATTCGGTATACATATTAGGCCTTACTATACCATCGGCTTATATAATAAAAGGACTTCTTTCCAGGGACTCCATAGCAATTGGCCGGGCTTGGCGAATGGGTTTAGCCGGCGCCGGAAACATTGCAATTACATACCTTTTAAAGGAAAGTATTAAACGGCAACGTCCGTTTGAAACCTATGCTGAAATACATGCTTATGATAACTTAGCCCATGGCTATAGTATGCCGAGTGGTCACAGTGCCACGGCCTTTAATGTAGCCAGCAGTTTAAGTTTAGAATTTCCAAAATGGTATATAATAATACCGACATATGCCTATGCCACCTGGGTTGCTTATAGCCGATTACAACTGGGTGTTCACTACCCCAGCGATGTATTTATGGGGGCGCTAACAGGAACTGGTATAGCATGGCTTAGCAAAAAAATGCAATCCCGTTGGTTAGGCCATGTGCAAACTAAAAATAAAAAAGAAAATAAATAAACTATAACATTTATGTAAAAATGCCTTGTATCTGTTGGCGCTCTGTGATAAAGTTTGTTTTACGCAATGGCTCCGTCAATTAGTTTTATTGTACGATCTGCGCGAGCGGCAAGTTCAGTATTATGGGTAACAATTACAAATGTATATCCGTATTTATTTCGTAAATCAAAAAACAAATCATGTAATTTGTGGGCAGTTGCACTATCTAAATTACCGCTGGGTTCATCTGCAAAAATAAGTTTAGGTTTATTTATAAGTGCACGTGCAACCGCAACACGTTGCTGCTCTCCGCCACTTAGCATGGAAGGTTTATGTAACAAGCGCTCCCCTAAACCAAGTTCGGTTAAAAGTTCCTCGGCGCGGCTTTTGGATTGTGATTTACTTTTTCCGCCAATAAGTGCAGGCATCATAACGTTTTCTAATGCTGTAAATTCAGGAAGCAATTGGTAAAATTGAAACACAAATCCCATATTTGAATTTCTAAATGCAGCCAGCTTTTTACTGTTTAATGAACTTAAATTAACCCCCTCCATTTGTACAGTACCCGCATCGGGCAATTCCAATGTGCCTAAAATTGAAAGTAAGGTTGTTTTTCCTGCTCCTGAACTGCCAACTATTGAAACGACTTCACCGGCATGTATTGTACACGACACGGATTTTAACACCCGAACGGAGCCGTATTGCTTTTGAATCTGATTTGCAATTAACATATTAATGAAACTTGTACATGTATTTAAAAAATAGAGTTGTTTAAAAGCAACATTAATATTGAAATATTTTATGTTTAATTTCAAAAAGTAACTCAGCCATTCGTGCTTTAAATGCAAAAGAGGAATAGGCTTGCATACCGGCGCGTTCTAAGGTATTTGAATATCCAAAAATATCGTTAAACTGCAGGTTTAATAATTCACTAGCATCTGATTTGCGAATCACTTTTGCTTTTAGAATCATGTTTGCCAATTGTAAATTATAATTATCAAAAAGCCAGTCGCTTTCTGCAGCTTCTTGAGTTTGGCTATAAAGTTGTATTACAATTTCAGCTTCGTTTTCTGAATTAACCCATGTGCATTCTGACCCTTGTATTTTGGATGTTAATATGTTATGCAATTCCTCTGCGCTCCATAATTTACCCATATTGTAAGATTCTGTTTTTAAAAACAAACGCATGGGTTCAACTTTAAATTCAACAGCAAGCGGCTGAATTTGAATTAATCGTTGCAGAACGCGCATACTCATTTGAGCAGCGGAATCATTTTTTAATAAGGTTTTAAAATCCGGTTCTAATGTTATTTGAGATAAATTGACATCGTTTCCGATTTCTGTTAATTTTAAAACGATTTGATTTTGATTATTAACGATTTCAGGAGATTCGGCGCTTACATGTTCCGATTCGGGAATAACTCTGAAAGGCATGTGGGTCCACAATTTACCTTTTGGGGCATTAATGGTAATGGGCACTGGTGCATATTGTGCCTGGGCAGCTTTAAATACCGGCTGTACAGATGTTAATTTCAGGTCTTGAAATTGTGATTGGATCAGCGCCGTAATATCCGTTGGTTCTGTAACGCCTCCGGATAATGAGGCATTAAGATGCAATTCTTCATTTAAGTATGGAACTAAAAGTGAAAACGCTTGTAGCCGTTTTGTTAATGCTGAAACCATTTGACCGGATTTTTCATCCTGCAATGCTAAATTTAAAAATTGTGCTGCCTGATCTAGTATGCGTTGTTTTTTTTGTGCTTTGGTTTTTGCGTAAAAGTCTTTATCCAGTTGATAATATACCCAATAGGTATTTTGATCTTCATATGAGTCTATCAATTGATATCCCTCAAGATATTCACTATTTGATAATTTAATTAAAGAATTAAAACTTTCGTTGTACTGTTTATTATTTTGTACACTGTAGAGCACCGAATTGGATGAAATATCTACTTTAATTTCAGAAGCCAAATCAAATAAGGCATTTTTTTTTGCCTCCATAATATAGCTTTGACCTTTTGATTTTTCGGCAAAGCCAATACCTACGTATTTAAATGCACTGTTGGGACGGCTTTTAAGCCACAAGGGTTGTGCAAGAGTGCCTTGAGGTTGCTGGGAAAACAACCATTTTGAAAACACTAAAAAAATCACAACTAAATTAAATTTCATCCGGCTCATTTAATGCGATTTATTATACTGGTAAAACTTGTTTTGTTTTTGTCGAAAGCCTGTTGTTTTAAGGCCTCATAACTTAAAAATTTATTTCGTGCAGAAAACAAATTACGCCAGACGCCCTCACCCAGCACTATATTACCTGTAGGCCGGTTTCGGTATAACTGATTGATATTACCTTGATATTGACCATCAAATTCATTGTATTCTATAATATCGGAAGCTTTTATGCTTTCTGATTTTGATTCAACGGAGCGGTTTTGGCGATTGTCATAAATTGAATATTCAAATTTATATTGCAAATACCGCTCGCCGCGAACATTGGCATACGAAACAGGATTATAGTCTGTAAAAACCTGATCGTTTTTTTTATACCTGTATTCTTGATACGCTGTATACGAAGTACGTCGAGGGCCAATGGTGTTTTGATTAAAGTCTGAAACGGAATATAAAACAATATGGCTTGCACCTGTAGCTTGTGCTAAAACATTTTGATGCAATTCCAATTGACTGGCAGATTTTAAAAATGTGGGTTCGTTAATGAATTCCAAGGTTGGGCTGGAAATAGAAAGAAAAGATTGGTATAATTGGGTTTCGGACTCTGACGAGGCTTTTGTGTTTTTGGGTAAAACTAAAATACGTTTTTGAAGCTTTAAAACTGTTAAATCGTATAAATCACTATAATCTTTATAATCTGTAGTAACGGTTTTAATAGTTTGTAAAGCCTGTATGGCTAATTCATATTTTTTTTGCCCCAGCATTAAAACTGCTGTTTGATATTGTGGCTCACAAGATGCGATTACAAATAACTCTTCTGTATTTTTAAACTGTGGGTTAAACTTGCGGATTTTTTGAATATGTTGTAAGGCATCTGGGTACCGTTTTTTTCGAAGCCATTGCTTTGACTTTACGTATTGATCTTCTGAAAATGCTTCTAATGCAACACTATAATCATCATCATAGGATTTAGGATAATCGAGTTGAATTTCAAATGACTGGCTTTGCTCACAATACGATTTTAGTTTTGTAAAATTTTCAAGACATGCTTCATAATCTTGAGTGCTGTAATTTTTAAAAAAATTGGTTGACAGCTGTGCCACATGGCGCTGCCCTATATCCTTAAGTTTTATACGGGCATCAATATACGTGGGTTTTGATTTGATGGCATTTAAATACATTTCAGCCGCCATATCTATCATACCGCTTTCTTCATATTTTATTCCCTGTTTATAGTACCGTTTTGCACCAGAACAAGAAACCAAAACTAAAAATCCTAAAACTGTTATAATAAACGAGATTTTCATATAAAAAAAAAGCATCTTGCGATGCTTTTAATGGGATGGGGTTAAATTTATGGACGGCTTTCTGCTAGTTTCTTCATTTCTTCGTCAAACACTTGCTGAAATTTCGCTTTGTCATAATCTAACTGAAGCTTTTTATCAGAACTAATGCGGGAATCCATTTTTTGAAAAATTTCATCTTTTTTGGCTTCTACCACTAAATAAACCTTGTATAAGCCCTGTTCATTGGTATAGGTTTCGGTTCCAATTTCGCGCATGTTCGCCATTTCTAAATTGGTAACCTCACGCGTCATTTCTTCAAATTTATTTTCATATTCTTTATCTTTGCCCACAGTACGTTGGTTGGTATACTGATCAGAAACCTTTTTCATAGTAGTTTGAATTAAACTGGCTAATTCAGACTTTGCGTTCATAAATGCAATTTTACGGGCTGCTGTTTCATCCTGAGATTCACCAATACCGCGTGCTCTGAAATGCTGATCATCACTTTTATATTGTTTATCAGATAAGGGCGATTCTACTTTTTTAAAACCGGTGTCTTTTTTGATTTACAAGATACTAGAACAATACCTGCAACCAAAGAAGTGGTTAGTGTCAGGGTGTAAACAATTGATTTCATAAGTTTTAAGTTTTAACAAATATAACTTTAAAATTGTAAAAAATTCGTTAATAAATGCTATTTATTGGCTTTAACCGTTAATTGGCTTTAACCGTTAATTGCGCTTCGGTATCTTTTTCCATTTTTAAATTTTGAATGATAAACTCTTGTCTATCAGGCGTATTTTTGCCCATATAATAACTTAACAGTTCTTGAATACTGGCTTTTTGATCCAATAAAACGGGCTCAAGGCGGATATCTTTGCCAATAAAATTTCTAAATTCATCAGGCGAAATTTCACCTAAACCCTTAAATCGTGTTATTTCAGGTTTTGGTCCAAGGTCGGCAATGGCAGTTACGCGTTCAGCATCTGAATAACAATAACGTGTTTCCTTTTTGTTTCTGACTCTAAACAAGGGGGTTTGCAAAATTTTTACGTGATTATTTTTTACCAAATCGGGGAAAAACTGCAGGAAAAATGTTAATAGCAACAACCTTATATGCATCCCATCAACATCGGCATCGGTAGCTATTATTATGTTATTGTAGCGTAATTCTTCCAGTGAATCTTCAATATTTAATGCTGCCTGCAATAAATTAAATTCTTCATTTTCATAAACTACTTTTTTTCCCAAACCAAAGCAATTTAAAGGCTTTCCCTTTAAGCTAAAAACAGCCTGTGTGTTTACATCGCGGGTTTTAGTTATAGATCCGCTAGCGGAATCACCTTCACAGATAAACAACGTGGTATCCAGTCGGCGTGCATCTTTACTGTCATCCAAATGCACCCTACAGTCGCGTAATTTTTTATTGTGCAGCGAGGCTTTTTTGGCGCGCTCGCGGGCTAACTTTTGAATGCCCGATAACTCTTTACGCTCTCGTTCGTTAGCTTGTATTTTAACTTCAATGGCTTTAGCGGTTTCAGGATTTTTGTGTAAAAAATTATCAAGCTGTTCTTTAATAAATTCACCCACAAAACTGCGCATGCTTTGGCCGCCGGGAGCAATTTCCTGTGAACCTAATTTGGTTTTTGTTTGAGATTCAAAAACAGGCTCTTGAACTTTTACTGAAATAGCTGCAATTATGGATTTTCGTATATCTGAAGGGTCAAATTCTTTCTTAAAAAAATCGCGTACAGTTTTAACAATGGCTTCCCGGAATGCCGCCAGATGTGTACCGCCTTGTGTTGTATACTGGCCATTAACATAGCTGTAATATTCTTCTGAAAAGTGCTCATTACTATGTGTTAATGCTAATTCTATATCCGTTCCTTTTAAATGTACTATGGGATACAATATTTCGCCACTGATGTTTTTTTCAAGTAAATCTTTTAATCCGTTTTTAGATTCATAAACCTGGCCGTTAAAATATAACTTAAGACCCGTATTTAAAAACGCATAATTCCATAACATACGGTCGATATACTCGAGTACAAAATGAAAATTTTTAAAGATGCTGTCATCGGGCATAAACTCTACATAGGTGCCATTTTTTTCTTGTATGCCCGATTGAAGACGATGGTCTTTAACAAGCACCCCACGGCTAAATTCAGCACTTTTTACCTGCCCGTCGCGAAAGGACGATACTTTAAACTGTTTAGACAGGGCATTTACGGCTTTAGTACCTACCCCGTTTAATCCAATGGATTTTTTAAATGCTTCACTGTCGTATTTTCCTCCTGTATTTATTTTTGAAACTACCTCTACCACTTTTCCCAAAGGGATGCCCCTGCCATAGTCTCGAATACCTACTACACCGTCTTTAAGTGAAATATCAATACGATCTCCCTCGCCCATCATAAATTCATCAATGGCATTATCCATGACTTCTTTAATAAGCACATAAATACCGTCATCAAAGGCGCTGCCGTCGCCTAATTTACCGATATACATACCCGGTCGGGTACGGATATGATCCTTCCAGTCGAGGGATTTAATACTGTCTTCGTTATAATTTGATTTTGCCATAGTTATATTCCATCACCGTCAAACATGTTGCCCAATCCTCCAAGGATGCTGCCTTCTTCTTTTCTGCCTCCCGTACGGCCATACGATAAAATACGACCGGCTAATCTGCTAATGGGTAAGGTTTGTAACCAAAGTGTACCCGGACCTGTTAATTGTGCATAAAACAAGCCTTCACCGCCAAATAAAGAGTTTTTAATGCCCCCAACAAATTGTATATCGTAATCGATGGTTTGAGTAAAGGCCACAATACAACCTGTATCCACTTTTAAGCGTTCGCCGGCTTGCAATTGTTTTTGAATTACATGCCCCCCGCTATGCACAAAAGCCCATCCGTCACCCTCAAGTTTTTGCATAATAAACCCCTCACCGCCAAACAAACCGGTGCCTAATTTTTTTTGAAACTCAATGCCCACAGCTACACCTTTGGCTGCACATAAAAAACTATCTTTTTGACATATGATTTTACCGCCTAACTGTGCCAATTGCAAGGGTATAATTTTTCCTGAATACGGGGCAGCAAATGTTACATTTAAACGGCGATGTGATGCATTTGTATACACGGTCATAAATAAATTTTCACCCGTTAACAATCGTTTTCCGGCTGAAAATAATTTTCCCATAAAACCGGTTTGATTGCCGTCACCAAAAAGAGTTTCCATGGTGATTCCGTCATTCATCATCATAAAGCTACCAGGCTCCGCAATTACTGCTTCCTGTGGGTCTAGTTCAATTTCAACACATTGCATTTCTTCGCCATGCAATACATAATCAATTTCGTGGTTTTTATTCATATTTATACATTAAATCTAAAATGCATGATGTCACCGTCGTTTACGGTGTACTCTTTACCTTCAATTTTCAACTTTCCGGCATCACGGCAGGCAGACTCTGAGCCTAAGCGAATAAAATCTTCATAGGCAATAACCTCGGCTTTAATAAACCCTTTTTCAAAATCGGTATGAATAACGCCGGCGGCCTGTGGCGCTTTCATGCCTTTGGTAATGGTCCAAGCGCGAACTTCTTTTTCGCCTGCCGTAAAATACGTTTGTAATTTAAGCAAGCTGTATGAAGCTTTAATAAGCTTGTTGACGCCGGGCTCTTCGAGTCCTAAATCGCTAAGAAACATTTGCTTTTCTTCGTATGTTTCCAGTGCTGCAATTTCGCTTTCCATTTGTGCGGTTATCACCATAATTTCTGCCTGTTCGTGAGCCACTGCTTTTTTTACGTTTTCTACATACGTATTTCCTGTTTTTGCAGAACGTTCATCAACATTACAAACATACAGTACCGGCTTTAGTGTTAACAACTGAAGATCGGCAACCCATTCTAATTCATTGTCATCTAAATGCGCGCTGCGTGCCGCCTGACCCGATTCTAAAACTGTTTTAACACGCGATAATACTTGAAATTGTTTAAGAGCTTCTTTGTCGGTTCCTGTTTTAGCCTGTTTTTCAATGCGTTTAAGTTTTTGGTCAACGCTCTCTAAATCTTTAAGCTGTAATTCGGTATCAATAATTTCTTTGTCTGCAACAGGATTTACCTTACCATCAACATGAATTACGTTAGGGTCGTCAAAACATCGTAGCACGTGTAAAATGGCTTGGCATTCGCGAATGTTTGCTAAGAATTTATTTCCCAGGCCCTCTCCTTTGCTGGCGCCTTTTACGAGTCCGGCAATATCTACAATTTCAACCGTTGTAGGAATTGT
>Ga0209358_10001045_pt1 | contig 22790 bp, 14 predicted proteins | sample LauGreFa1BDMLBSN_2_FD_187574 | JGI IMG/M metagenome (GOLD analysis project Ga0209358, IMG submission 187574) | Freshwater lake microbial communities from Lake Michigan, USA - Fa13.BD.MLB.SN (SPAdes) (version 2) | ecosystem: Environmental > Aquatic > Freshwater > Lake | place: Lake Michigan, USA...
GCCCAAATCGAGTACTCACGCCCTTGAAAAGTGCTTCGAAAATCCGGAGTTCTTCTTTTGTCCATCCTTCCAAAATCTTCGTTTGGGGAGCATAAAGTTAATGTTTCCCCAAACGACGATTTCGGAAGAAGGCCGGTCTTAATTATGACAGCATGTACATTCGAGTGTTCGACAGAAACGTCATCGTCACTAGCATGTTGTGAAGTCGACAATGACTCGACATGCACATCATCGTCATCATCTCATCGTCTTGTGAATCGAAGTTGAGAGCAGATGCACATCTTCACACGACCCGCTTCGAGTCGTCCGTGGGAGTGGCGCTCTGGTAATGGTCGTGGATTTGCTGAAAATAGGGCATGTGGAGGACGTCGATGCGAGCGTTGGCGACGAGCCACTCGACGTCGACGTGGAGCAACTGGGCGAGAGCCCGCGCCATGCTGTACTGTGCCACGCTCCATATCGTAAAGTCGACGGGCGGGCACACGGCGAATGTGTAGTACTCGCAGAGCAACTCGACCGCATCTCGCAGGAGACGCTCGGTTGCAAACACCGCGACCCGCGCGTCCTGCTCGTATTTCAGTTTGAGGTAGATGTACTGCAAATGCAACCAGACGGGGCGTATCCGGAAGTTGGCGTCGCAATACTGCACGATTCGCACGCCACACTCGTGCACTTGCGCGTCGGTGTGGCGCTCGTCGCATCGTCGTCGCAGCGCCCCCACGGTCGCCGGGACGTACTCGAAGATGGTCGCGTAGATGCGACATGCGACCAACCCGATCAGCTGCGGCGACTCGTCGAAATACCCGCCCTCCAGAACCACGGCCGCGAGCGACGCGCCGTTGAGGACGACGTCGAGCGTTTCGAAGAGGCACACCGGCTGACCATCGCTGCTGTCGTGCTGTAGCGGATAGTCGGGGTACGCCCCATGCGAGCCGTCGGTCAGCATCTCGAGTAGCCAACGGACCAACTGGACCATCTTCGCGCGGTTCGCGCCCGTCGAAACGCACGGAATCACGTCGTCCTTGTAGTGCATGTGCATGTCCTCCATGTAGGCCAGCTCGTGCACCCCGTCCACGTAGTCCTCTCGTGTATATTTCTCGTGCCGGTGGACAAACGGCCCAAAGTTGCGCGACGTCGAGGTTGCACCACCACCGCCACGCAGCGTGATCCGCAAGGGAAGCGCGCACTGGACGATCGGGCGAAAGTACGGGTGCTGAAGCGCCTGCGCACACGTAATGCGCGTCCGCGTGCTCGGGTCGAGCATTTTGCGCAGCAGGTCGCAGCCGTCGGCCCCGAATCGGTCGGGCAGTTCCATGCTCCCGTCCAGTTTACCGTCGGCGTAAATCCCGTCCGCGTGGAGTTGAACGTCAAAGTCGTGGCGGAAGCACACGTTGATGATGGTGACGGCGAGCGAGTACACGTCGCTCACGAACGACTTGCGATTGCCGTCGTGGTATTTCCACTCGGGTCGGCCGTGCGATCCGTCGCGCGAGCGGTACTGCACGTCGGTGTTCCGGTCGTCAGGTGCCTTGTATTTCTCGGTGCACACGTAGTGTCGCGACATGCGTCGCGTTGGGCCGATTCCGACGAAATCCGCCAAGCCAAAGTCGATGACGCGCACGTCGTACTCGTCCGATGGGGTCGACGATGTCGACGAGTACGACGGTAGAAGCATGATGTTGGCGGGTTTGATGTCGTTGTGTACGATCCCGAGTTGGTGGATGGCGTTGAACGCGCCAAGCATCCTGAACAACAAGAGCCGACGCTGGTGACTATCCAGGCGCAGGTTGGTCGTCATCAGATGGCGAAGGTCGCACGTGAGGGGCTCGATGACAAGGTAGAGCGCCCCTTCGCCGAACGCCAGGCCGTACAGCCTGACCGTCTTGGTCTCCGGGTGGGCGTTGAGATGCTGCAACAGCAGGACCTCCTTCAAGATGTCATCGTTGAGCCCATCGGCCTCTTGGTAGTTGACGTATCGCTTCAAAATGACCGCGGTTCCGTCGTGTTTCAACTCGGCGGCAAACAACGCGCCGTATGTCCCCGATTGGCCGAGCGCCCGAACGTCGGTGAAATCCGAGTAGTCGTCGTTGATTACGTACGTGCGGATGTCCCCGGCCAGGCTTGGTTCGAACCGCCACGCTCGGTTCGACGGCGACTGCGCCGACGCCGGCGACGACGAGGAGGTGCACGCGCCACCCCCGCCGCGACGCAACGAAGAAGAGCGCCGTGTTCTAGCGACGGACTTGGAAGAGGCCGATGGCCTTGGAAACCGAGACTCGCGTTGGACGTGTTTGACACGTGGTCGGGACGCGACCGCGAACGTGTGGGTACCAGGCGGTGATCGATGACCGTCGTGCATATTTATGTATACGACTTTTGTGTGCGCGTTTGTCACAGTAACACTCTCACACTCTCACACGACGGACCGGTTCGTCTGTTCCGCGCCACTCGATGACGGGACCGTCGAGCAGCTGATCGACCTCCTCCCGCCGTCGCTGCAGCTCCTGGAGATGCGGAGGGCAGACATGACTGTTGTTCCCGGGTCGGCGGTGATCGATGACCGTCGTGCATATTTATGTATACGACTTTTGTGTGCGCGTTTGTCACAGTAACACTCTCACACACTCTCACACACTCTCACACTCTCACTCTCACACTCTCACACACTCTCGCACTCTCGCACTCTCGCACTCTCACACTCTCACACTCTCACACACAATCACACTCACACTCTCACACTCTCACACTCTCACACTCTCACACTCTCACACACTCTCACACACTCTCACACTCACACCCGTGAAGCGAGCATTAAATTGCGCAATTTCAGGCCCCCAATGCACCGCGCAAAGACGCCGGCGTCGAGCAGGTACCATGTCGCGTGTATCGGGACCGGGATGGCGAGAGCTTGATTCGCACCATTGACCGTGAGAGGTGCAAGCCTATCACATGCACGATATGCAAACACGCTCGCATGCAAATCTCGAATCGCCAACTTTATGCTCCCCAAACGAGGATTTTGGAAGGATGAACAAAAGATGAAATGCGGATTTTCGATCGAGTTTTCAACGGTTCGTAGCCAAAATCGAGTACTCATTACCTTGAAAAGTGCTTCGAAAATCCGCATTTTCATCTGTTGTCCATCCTTCCAAAATCTTCGTTTGGGAGGGGTAAAGTTGACGAAGAGCACCCTTGGTGAAGTCGCACCGAGCCAGCCGCTAGTAGCCGGGGGCAGGCATTTCATCTTTTGTAACAAGTTTTGTTCCGCCTTCCAAAATCTTCGTTTGGGGAGCATAAATCACATAAAGTGATCACGACCGATAACGGACTTACGATTCTCCTGGTGGTCACAATATAAAACCCAACCTGGCAGTAGGAAACCCACTTACGAAACTGCCACTAAATCCCGACATAGCCCGGGTCATAGATGTAATCCGGTTGAGAAGGGCTATTGAGATCGTCGTCGTGTTGAGAAGGCGACCGACGAGTCGACGGCGACGGACTGACGGGCGTCCTCTGCAGACTTTGCTTGATACTTGAGTAATTTTTTGCGTTTTTTTCAGGGACCTTTTCCCACTTTCCACCGATGTAATTTGGTTGAGGGGGGCTATTCAGCTTGTCGTCGTGTTGAGAAGGCGACCGACGAGTCGACGGCGACAGACCGCCACTTTGCACCGACTGCTCACGCGGGGATGACTTGACAGCTCGTTTCGACGCGCGCTTCTTGCGCGGGGACTTGACCGCCAACGTGCATCGGTTGCTCACGGGCGAGACGTAACAACGCCGGTCATGTTCCTGCGTCGGGCTCTGCGTCGAACGGCAGCGCGCAGTCTCGGGAGACGACTGGTAGTACTCGCACTTACGCGGCTCAGTCCGTCGCACGCAGCGATTCTTCGGGGACCGGACACACACATCGGGGTCGTTCTGCTCGATGGCGACCGAATGGCAGCGGCGCGTTTTACTGGAGGGGTTGACCGCACACCCGACTAGGTTATTTCGACCGCCGAATGTTCCAGGGTGGTGGTAATCGCGGTATGGAGACGACGGAACAGCGATGCTACTGGACGAGGCCGAAAGAAACTTTTCGGGACGTCTAGTCGCAAAAAAAGGAGAACGGAGCATTTATTATTCTTTTTTTATTGGAAAAGACGAGCCGTGCGGCGTCGACGAGACAAAACGGCGGCTGGCAATTCCAAAAGGTTCGCGTAAAACGCGTACATAAAAGACATGGCCTATTTGCAGCCAGCACTCGACTATTTCACGCACGACATGCCTTACGAGCGAGGCAGATGTGAGAGATGCGTTTGTGCAACATCATTCGGGACGCAGTGTAAGCGCGCGACTTGTCGACACCAAAAGTGTTGCTGGCAGCATGCGCGGCCCGAAAATGCGCTATTCCCATCTCTCACATCTTACGAGGCGACGACCGACCGAGAGGCCCGATCGGACGCCTCCCGGAGAGCGTTTCACCTCTCGCGGTACAACCGCGTCGTCGACCAGCTGAGGAACTTGTACGGTCGGGTCGGACGAACCGCGCGAGACCGCGTCTCGCAACTCGAGGCGCTGCAAGACGCCTACCACGACGCCCACAAACGAGGCGAAATCAGCCTACCCACCGGCCTCGTCGTCGCGGGGTTTCAGCCGCCACCGGACGGGCTCGACGGGGTCGACCCGCTGACCCCCGACTTGCACCGACGGCTCGTTCGGTATTGGTCGTACCACGCCGACTCCGATAGCGATTCGTTCAGCAACGAGTTTTCCGCGATGAGCACCGCCGAGCTCCTTCGGGCGATCGTCCGCGTCGGGGATGCGTACTGCCTGTCGTGCAGCGAGAGCCCGGGGCAAAACGACTTTGTCCGCTACTGGCAGAGTCGGCTGGATGCGGCGCGCCCCGTCGTCAATCCGTGGACTCGGGCGCAATTGCTCGACCACGAGCTGGACGCCATCCTGGCGGTCGCACGGAGGATTCGACCGGCGCTTCCCAGGCCCGTCCGGACCCCGCCGCCGGACTATGCGGATTCGGCGACCATGCGTGTGCGGACGTTTTTCGCAAACATCTCCAACGAGATGGTCCCATTCTTCCGACTCGAAATCGTCAGCCGACCCCCCGGCACGGCGGTGGGATTTGTGACGGCGAGGTCGATCGGCACGATACCCGACATCGATGCAATCGACGACCAGTACACGAGTGGGGCCACGACCGTCGCGTACATCGAGCGACTGTGGCGGCATCATCGGCTGTTCAAGGTCGAACCCGCGTCGGGGTTTCTCGCCGCGTTTACACCGAGCTGTCTGAGCGTTGACTTGTTCAAGGATGTGGGCTACTGGGTCGTGTGGTCGGACACGCAGATGCGGAATGTCATCCACATGCAGCGACTGGCGCATCTGGCCACCGAAGTCCGCGACGCCGTGCAGAGCCTGCCGTCGTGATGCGTGTGGACCGGTAAACGATGAATCTGGATTCGGGGATTTCGCCGAAATTTTATGCTCCCCAAACGAAGATTTTGGAAGACAGAACAAACGATCGGTCGTGTATTTTCGATGCCCTTTTCAAGGGTGTGAGTACTTGATTTGGGCGACGACTTGTTTCAAAATACACAGAAAATGCCAGAGCGATTTTGGATGCCCCTTTTTGGTCAGATAACGGAGTTTCGTGCCCGCATGCACGAAATAAAATCGGGGATTCCGTGCTCTGGAAAATGCACGACCGATCTTTTGTTCATCATTCCAAAATCTTCGTTTGGGGAGCATGAATCTCGCCGAACATTTCGGGGAAGGCAAAAAGTCGCACTTTCAGCCCTCGGTAGAAAGTGGTATAAAAATCGTAGATAAGAAAACTCGATAACAACAAAAGCAATGATTTGGGAGTTTTCATGCATCCAAATGACTATGATTGTCTGTTTCATGGCCTTTTCATGAACGTTTCTACCCAAATCATTGCTTGTTGTGCTTATCGATGTTCTTATCTACGTTTTCCCTACTCATTTCGACCGAGGGCTGAAAGTGCGACTTTTTTGTTCGCCACAATGGAAATCACTGGCCCGCCGAAGGTGTTTGACATCAATGACATGCACAGCGAGCAGGAGGGACGACTGCGCCTAATCAGGGGGCAACTGCATGCGCTGACCGACAAGCATCGTACAGGGAGCATGCAGTCGATTGGACAGCGAATTGTCCAATTGGAGTATGAGATGCAGACTCTGCATTGCAGGGAGCCTACGAGGTGGAGAGACACTGGAGACGGGTGTGAGTGTTAGACTCGCGATCCGCTTTGGGAAATTTACGTCTGGCTGGTATGTACGACGATCGTGTTTGTGCGGTTGCGGTGGGTGGAGGGGCGGTTGTGGCCGAAGAGCACAGAGCCGACCATTGTGGCGAGCAAAAAAGTCGCACTTTCACGCCTCGGTCGAAAGTGGCATGAAAAAGTAGATAAGACAAATCGATCACAACAAAAGTAAGGATTTGGGTCGGAAAACCCATGAAAAGGTAATGAAAATGACAAGTAGAGTTGTGCTGCGTACATTGAAATTAATTAATTAAACCATATCATTGCTTTTGTTGTGATCGATTTGTCCTATCTACTTTTTTCATACGTGTTTTACCCGAGGCGTGAAAGTGCGACTTTTTTGCTCGTCACACGGGAGCCGACCAATGTCCATGATGTTGCTAGTACCTCACGCTGGAACTGATGTTTTTGGGGTGTAAAATCGCATCCTCGGGAATATCCAACTGTGCTATCGCCAGGTGAAACGCTCTGTAAATGCGCTTTTCGGCGTGTGAGACACAGCACATGTCGACCCATCGCACGTCATCCAGTCGGATGCCCTCATGGGCAGTGACGGTCGCAATAAAGTTTACTTCGAGTTGCTCGCCGAGGTTGTTGATTTTATCGGCGAGCGCCGTGCTGTCGTTTTGTTTCCACGTGGTAGATAGACAAAAGGGATTCGTGATTAGTTTCGACAATTTTATGCTCCCCAAACGAAGATTTTGGAAGGAGGAACAAAAGAGGAAATCCAGATTTCCGACTGACTTTTCAATGGTTCGTAGCCCAAATCGAGTACTCACACCCTTGAAAAGTGCTTAGAATATCCGAGTTTCATCTTTTGTTCATCCTTCCAAAATCTTCGTTTGGGAGGGATAAATTTTGGATTGGAGTACAGCTCGTGTTGGATGCTACAGGCATAAAGCATCATCGTACAGATGTCTCGCAGGTTGGTGCTTTTCGATTGGGACTCGTCGACTATCCCATGGTAAGTCGCCTTCAATTGGTGCAGAAAGTCGTCACATTCCAGCGACTCGGGGTTTTGAATCGACAGAAATTGGCCGACGAAGCGCTGAATGCACCTGTACCAGATGATGCTGTGTTTGTGCACGGTGGATAGCCCATGCAGTCTGCGGTTCGGTATGACCACATCCCGAATCCGGAATGAGCACTTCACGTGCGCAAGGTACTCGCCGATTCCTTTTCTCGTGAAGTTGAACCACTGACAGACGCCGGTTTGTCCGAGAAGAGAGATGCTGGCAATTTCGCTTACCTTGTAAGGCGAGTGCGCTATCGGCATCAACAAACGATACATCGGATGGGTGGGTGGTAGGCCGCTCGCTAGTAGCATGTTGAATTGGTCTGAAATGAGCAGATGGATGTTGAACAGGTGCCTATCTAATGTCGCCATGGTAAACACTGCTGTGATGCACTCCCGAATAGCGAGGTCGTCGGTTCGCTTGACACCATTGATACGACAGTAATCGAAATGGAGATCGCCATTTAAGACAACCATCACATCCAATGGAGAGTAGTGCGGACGAATCTCAAACTGTTGCAAATATCGTGCATCAATGACATGCCTGTGCCTCAGTTGTGTCACGAGAGCATAGCCGAAGTAGTCGTCGAGAAGGGTGTTTAGCACCTGCCTCGCGCTCAGCGTCGTATGAGTACACTGAAAATCGACCGACCTCATCGTCGCAATGTAGTCTTGCTCGCGCGCGAATCGGTATGGCGATGATGGCCACAGTCGTCCGATGATTGACATGAGAAGAAGCATCATCACGTCCTGCTTGATTGGTTCGTAGATAAGTCCTACTCGTGCATGGGGGACCAAATCCAGCATCGTATCGAAAAAACCGTCCTCATCAGTCTCTTCTCTATGCCATTGGATGGCTGTTGGTTGTAGTATGCTTCGTTTGATTGGACAAAACTGCGGTTGAAGAAATGCATCAAGAGAGAAAAATGCCATAGGCATGCTTGTTTCTGGAGCGAGAGCGCATTTGTGTACACATTCATGCTTTTATCTAACAATTTTATGCTCCCCAAACGAAGATGTTGGAAGGAGGAACAAAAGATGTGATGCGGATTTTCGATTGAGTTTTCAACGATTTGTAGCCCAAACGGAGTACTCACGGCCTTGAAAAGTGTTTCGTATCTTTTGTTCCTCCTTCCAACATCTTCGTTTGGGAGGGGTAAATGTTATATGTGTGCCGATCGAACTAGTGTGCAACAACGGTCGAATCCGTGTGGCGAACCTGCTCTGAGCTAGCCGGCGGACAATCTGACCCATTGCTGGGATGGGATTTGAATGCCACTAGAACGTGCAAACGCGCCAATCCCTAGTAATGTCAGAGCCACCTTGTGAAAGAGCAATAAAGGAGTGCTACACGGGCCCATGTAGGGAACAAAAGATGGCGCCATTTCGCACCCACGACTGAACGAACGAACTTGCAGACGTGAGTACTCAACGATCAGTCCAATTGAACACATTTCTTGTCAATCATTTCAGTGTCTATTGGAAAGTAGCCTGATTGTTGAGTACTCACGTCTGCAAGTTCGTTCGTTCAGTCGTGGGTGCGAAATGGCGCCATCTTTTATTCGCCATACCGCCACTGAAAGTGCGTCGAAAAGACGTTCCGAATGTTGGTTCGGCCTTCCAAAAATCTTCGTTTGGGAACACTGGGGCACTGGGGGAGTTGCTGATTGTAGATGCGGACCAGCAATCGAGTTGCGACCTCCTTGCACGTAATGATCTAAAATGAAATGGACTTGGAGATCGAATCCACATAGTCCAAGGGATGCTAGGCGAATTGGACCACGACTTGCTAGAGTTCGTAATTTCACTCGTATGTCAACACCGAATACTTTGCATATGCGCACAAGCATCCTCCAAATTACGCACCGAAGCCATGCGGGTCATGCGGTCTAGATACGCCGACGAAAGCGTCCAAGTTGAAAGGATCATTGCAAAATTTATGCTCCCCAAACGAAGATTTTGGAAGGCCGAACAAACATTTCAGTACGCGTTTTCGAAGCACTTTTCAACGTTTTGTCGCCCAAATCCTGTACTCACATCCTTGAAAAGTGCTTCGAAAATGCGTTCTGAAATGTTTGTTCGGCCTTCCAAAATCTTCGTTTGGGAGGGGTAAAATTACGATTACAGGAGTGTTTCTACGGTTTGAGCGACGCTTTCCATTCGACTAGCGACCCTAGCGACCATGTTCCACGACCGGAACAGTCGTGGAAGTTCGTGCAGTTCAAGTCGGTCGAATGGTTGAAGCACATGCTAGGGTGGGTCGACCAAGATCCATTGTATAGACACCACAACGACGTGATTCTCGATTCCTTTTACTGCGATTGTCGAAAGTGTCATAGGACCTTCCCTTGCGGACGCGGTCACACACTCTGCATGAGCACGCATGAAGAGTCGCTTCTCAACCATCACTTTCAAGTGAAATGGTGGGATGAATGTGGACTTTAGCAGACTGGCCTGGTATTCACCGAACCCCGCATTCGTTCTGCTATATATATGCAACGTCATCATTGTCTTGTGAGTTTCATGCTCCCCAAACGAAGACGTTGGAAGGAGGAACAAAAGATGAAATCCGGATTTCGAAGGAAGCACTTTTCAAGGGCGTGAGTACTCAAATTGGGCCAAGATCCATTGAAAAGTGCTTCCTTCGAAATCCGCATTTCGCCTTTTGTTCCTCCTTCCAACATCTTCGTTTGGGAGGGGTAAAGTTACGAGCCGTGTTAAAGGAGCGTGCGTGCGAGTCGCGTTGTCGGTGGGCGTGCGTTAGTCGACGTCTCATTGTGATAAGATGCCGATATGCATTTCGATTCAATTTTCGAACTCACAAGACAATGATGTGTCAGTCGAGAGCACAAGATGATGATAGCAATGACCATGTGTCTGTCGAACTCACAAGATGATGATGGCATGAAGATGTGTCACTGTAAAAGTGTCAGTCGAGATCACATGAGGATGATAGGCATTGATAGCATGTCGATGTGTCAGTCCAGAGCAATGACCATGTGTCGGTCGAACTCACATGATGATGATAGCATGATCACAACCCAAACGAAGATTTTGGAAGAAGGAACAAAAGATGAAATCCGGATTTTCGACCGATTTTTGAGTGGTTCGTAGCCCAAATCGAGTACTAACTCCCTTGAAAAGTGCTTCGAAAATCCGGATTTCATCTTTTGTTCATCGTTCCAAAATCTTCGTTTGGGAGGGATAAACTTGATTCACAAGATGATGATGCAGCACGACGATGTGTTTGTCCAGATCACAAGATGATGATAGCATGATGATTGTTTTCGTAGAAAAACATGGCCTCAGTCTTGTTAAAGGGGCGCGCGTTGATCGACATCTCATTGTGATAGCATGCCGATATGCATGTCGGAGATGACAATATGATGATGTCATGACGATGTACTAGTCGAGGTCCTCTTGCTTTTCGGGCCAGCGCCACTCATCGTCCGCACACGCAACGCCGTTGGCGGAGGATGTGCATTGTCGGTGCAAGTGAGTGCGGTTGTTTAGCCACAATTCGGTCGGTAACGGTGTTCGCGTACCTTCATCCCTGATGCATCCCATGTGGGAAACAATATTTCCGAGACTTACCCACGCCGGATTGGGCAAGCCAATTAACGAAGATAACATACTGCCTAGTATGCATGGCTTGTCGTAAAGTCCCTGCCCAATCCGGCGTGGGTAAGTCTCAGAAATGTTGTTTCCCACATGGGATGTATGCGTTTCCCGGGGAAGCACTTTTCAAGGGAGCGAGTACTCGATTTGGGCCACGAATATCTGAACAGTGCGTCGAAAGCACGTTCTGAAAGGTTTTTTCGACATTTCAAACTCTTCGTTTGAGGAGCATAGATATCGGCGCTGTTTTCCGCATCATCGGTACATTTATACTAGCCTGTTATTAGCATCTCCGCTACCTAGTCGGTTACGCCGTGCAGTGTCGGTCGCCATGCGTTGCATTTGCGCTTACGATGCAGCCGATGACGTAGGAGATGATGTGTCAGTAGAGAACAAGATGATGATAACATGACGATATCAGTGCATCCTGTCCGTGTGTCTGTCGAACTCACAAGATGATAGCATGATGATTGTTTCCAACTTTATGCTCTCCAAACAAAGATTTTGGAAGGAGGAAGAAAAGACGAAATGCGGATTTTCGAAGCACTTTTCAGGTGAGTACTTAATTTTGTCCACTAACAATAGAAAAGTGTTTCAACGGCCCTGCAAACGCCTAATAGCGACAACATAATAGCGCAATTTCGCGACCACTAGGCGAGTTAGTCACCGCAGAGAGCGAGTCAACCGCAGAGAGCGAGTCAACCGCAGAGAGCGAGTCAACCGCAGAGAGCGAGTTCATCGAGTCAGCGTAAAAAACTTTTAGTCTAATCCTAAAACCGATCATTTAAATATGCACGCAGGAAGTTCCAATAGAGTCCATCGACCATTTAAAAGACGCCTCCAACGACTCGCAATCAATCCGGATGCAAATTGTTTTTACAACGCAACCATTGCGGCATTGTCTGAACATCCCATGTTTGAGACACATGGACTTGCACGACGTGCTGCGAGTTCGCTTGGCGTCGTGCCATCTCAAACGCGATCGGAAGACGTGTGCGTAGACGCTCTTAAAATGGCAATTATTCAGAGCCCGTTGTGGACCGAAAGCGTGCTTGCCATGCTCCGGCGATGGACTGGAATGGACCCAATTCGGCAAAGAGAACTAGTCGACCAATACACCGATTCATTTCCAGCGTTTGTACAGTATGTGTCCGCACACCATGTCGGTGCCGGGAATCCACTTCAACTGAAAAAAGATACACGAGGTGGGGGGTGGACGGCACACGGCACTCCGTTATCAATCACCAAGCGATACCTGAAGCACATGGCGTCTTCGGTGATGGAGGACACGTTTGCAACCGAGAACGAGGTGTCTGTTCTAGTCGAACTACTGCGGTCAAAGTGTGATGTGTTCCTCCACGTTCACGTGGACAAGATGCCAACCAGCGACGTTCCATTTGGAACAATCAAACAGCCTCATATTCACATTGTGTGTTACGACGGAGTGTTCTACGACGCCGCTGTAAGCAGTGTTAGTTGTCCCGACGGCTTTCAAGACTGCTCTAACGAGCGTTTCAATCCGGACACAACCGAGTGGAGCACACATTCTCCGTGCATACCGAACACAGAGACGTGTAAGGCAAACGAAAGCGAGTGCCAATCTACCAATCGGCGCCCCTACACCAATCGCCCGCTTACGGACTCTGAGCTCGTAGCCGAAACGGCGCGTGGGTCCGACCGTCGCCATTTGAGTTGGACGGCAACTTGGGCCGAGCGCGAGCGTCGCGTTGAGGTCGTTCCGCTTACCAACGAACAACTCCACATGGCGGTCGAAATGTGGCGCACAGATCGTCCCGCCGCCATGCGAAAATTCGGACCCATATCGGAGTGGAAGACTGAGAGCGACTACATGCCATTACTTCTACCCAAGGCGCATGCTGGTGTTCACGAGCATCAAACTCAACAAGGCAGGCGTCCATCACAACCGCCACACCAATCCATCACTCACCAGCGCTCCCACTCCTCTGTAGGCCTTCATTCATCTAGCGTGGTTGCATACACAAATAAATCTTTCGTCTTCACAAACGACACGCTACGTGAAGCAGTGGTTTCGTGGAAACACGACCGTGTGTATACGACGATCATGTTCGGCTCAATCGGTAGCTGGGACACTAGTCGAGTGACTGACATGAGCTACCTTTTCTACGATAAGGCATATGTTGCGCTTGACGATGATTCAATGCCGGTGCGTTCGGACTTCAACGATGATATTAGCGATTGGGATGTTTCTAACGTCGTAAACATGAGTGGGATGTTCACTGGTGCAGTGGCCTTCAACCAGCCATTGGAAAAATGGGACACAAGTGCCGTTAATGATATGAGTGGAATGTTTACCTTCGCGGCGCTTTTCAACCAGCCGCTTGAAAAGTGGGATGTGTCCAACGTGACAACGATGGTGTCGATGTTTATAGGTGCCGAGTCTTTCAACCAGCCTCTAGGGAAGTGGAACACCGCAAGCGTGACGAGCATGAACAGCATGTTTTATGACGCCAAATCGTTCAACCAGCCGCTCGGAAAGTGGGATGTTTCCAACGTGGAAACAATGCCTGAAATGTTCTCAGGCGCTACGTCATTTAACCGCGATCTAGGCTCGTGGAACACATCAAGAGTGACGAGCATGAAGTCCATGTTTGACGGTGCCGAGTCGTTCAATCAGCCTCTCGTTAGGTGGGATGTTTCCAACGTGGAAACAATGGAGCAAATGTTCGCCGGCGCTACAGCTTTCAACCGCGATATCGGCTCGTGGAACACATCAAGCGTGACGAGCATGGAAAGCATGTTTTACGACGCCAAATCGTTCAACCAGCCACTAGGAAAGTGGGATGTTTCCAATGTTAGAAACATGATCCAAATGTTTAAAGGGGCTGAGTTGTTCAACCAGCAACTCAAGAAGTGGGACGTGTCTAATGTAGTTAATATGAGAGACATTTTCCACGAGGCCAAATCATTCAGCCTGTCTCTATTTCCTTGGGACGTTTCGAAATGTCGATGCCGTGAGGAATGGCAAATGATGCAGAAATATAACTGCCATAAACTTAATAAAGTGCGATGTAAAGAACAGAAGGATTGTGAATGGGTCACGGGGGTCGGATGTGTAAAAAGAGGACAGTCACTACAACCATTGTCGCAGAGGAAGTAATCAATCAACATATGCTCCCCAATCGACGATTTGGGAAGGAGGAACAAAAGATGAAATCCGGATTTTCGACCGACTTTTCAATCGTCATTGGCTCAAAATCGATTACTCACGCCCCTGAAAAGGGCTTCGAAAATCCGGATTTCATCTTTTGTTGCTCCTTCCAAAATCTTCGTTTCGCGAGTAAGGATCTTCGTTTGGGAGCCATAAAAATGGTACGCTGGGATGGGATGTCGTGAAAAGACGACAGCGACATAGAAATGGTCGCAAAGACTGAGGGCGAACCTGAAATCAATTCGGAGACCGTGTGGCGACCAAAATTGCGAGATTTCAGGCCCCATACTTTACACCTCCCAAATCTTCGTTCATTTAACACCGCTTGGTTAAACATGCTCCTCTGGTGATTTCGACAGATACATCATCATGAGCTCATCAATGTGTCATCATCCTGTGATTTCGACAGACACATCATCATGATATAGTTTCCATTCATTACAAAACTGTACCAAAATTGTACATTCCGTAGTTGCACGTAGCCCTGACATTTGGATGGATCGCTTGCGATTGTTCTTGTCACATTATTGCAAGTGGCAAGAAAACAAGACAGCATATCAAACGACCGAAGAATGGATGTCTCGCAGTAGGCATTGTCCGTGCACCATTCGAGCAACGGTCGACAGGGCGCCTATGCTGGTCGTACAGACAGACCCCTGTGGATGAGGATGCGTCCGATCTTGGACATGATGCGAATCCAGCGGGGATCCTCCCGGGAAATCACGGTCTGCAGCTGCTGGTCGAACACGCAGCCGCGTGCAAACGCCGATGCGCCCTCGCCTGTACACGTCAGGTTGGACCCCCCTGCATACGACCTGGTAATCTGCACCCTCGTGTGTTATAGGATAGGTCCGGTCCACCACCCGGCAAATCATGCGCATTCATTCGGGTGATGCACGCAACACATATAAACAAATCCTGTTGATTTTGCGTGGTCGACCGCGGACTCGACGCACATTTCGATGAGGCGTGCAGTCCAGGCGTCGGTAACGAGTCCTTAACATTGTGGCCACAATGGTCCTTCATCATAGTCCGTCCAACGGGCGTTTCCAAACAAATGACATCAAGTCCGAGTACATTCACTCTGTAAACGTTTGGGGGACGTACACGTCCGTCTTGGACGGATTCAGGCGTGTGCCACTCATCCCCCTTTTTTGACAAACCTGCCTTTTCACGATTGTTACACAAGAATCTTGGTTGTCCACAAAAGATAGTAGCATCCCAGAAAAACCAACATATCGCATCGTCATTTTCTTTTCAACGTTTTTTAGCCCAAATAGAGTACTCACGCCACTGAAAAGTGCGTCGAAAAGACGTTCCGAACGGCCCGTTCGACCTCCCCAACTCTTCGTTTGAGTTGAGTCAACTAAATGCATCCATCATCCCAAACGAAGACTTGGGATGGAGTAACAAAAGATGATCTGCGGATTTCGACTGACTTGTCAATGATTCGTAGCCCGAAACGTACTCACGCCCCTTGAAAAGTGCTTCGAAAATCTGCAGGTCATCTTTTGTTACTCCTTCCCAGTTCCTCGTTTGGGGGAGCATAATTGTGCATCTGTAAAAAAAGACCCATAAATGAGCGCGGATTGTCCAACCGTGGACAAGCAAATCGAGCTCATCTTGCAAACCAACCAAGTCCGGGACTTGTGCGGCTTCATCAAAATGCGTCATTTCTTGAATCGATGCAACTTTTGCATGATATACCTGTTTCATATCATGCAGACGACCGGCATCCTCATTACCACCGTCGCCACCGGCAGCGACATGAAGGTGCTGATGTGGGTCGGAATCGCATTCCATTGCACCGCATCGCTGATCGCCATCTTTGAAAAGAACAACGTGGCCATATCGAAAAAGTTGCTGCACGACATCGAGGCGATCAAATCGCGCACGTACGTGGATGAGAGTCCACTCGCGTCCGATATCGAGGCGCCTCGCGCCAGGCCGACGCCGCACGCCGACCCGATCGCCTACCCGAGCACGGACCCGACCGCCGTGCAAAGTTGAGGCCACGCCGGCTTACACGGTCGCCGCGACCCACTCGCGGGCGTACTCCATGTTGAGGACGTTTGCGATGTACTGCACGTCCGCAAACTGCTTCCGGCCGTGCTGGTGGTACAAGCGCGATGGGTCCATGCCGTCGTTGCCGTAGATGAACTGCACCACTTGCCCGCTGCAGTGTCGCACCGTCGCGTCTGCGTACACGGCGACGTCCTCGAGCATCTTGACCATTCGACGCTGAATGTAGCCCGAGTCGGCCGTCTTGCACGCGGTGTCCGTGATCCCCTCGCGGCCCGACGCGGCGTGGAAGAAGAACTCGACGGGGTTGAGACCGTCGTGGAAGGAGTGCTCGACGAAGCCCTGCGACTGGTACTTCATCTTGATTCCGTCGATGGACGTCGTATCAAAGGCGGTCGGAAAACACGACAACGACCGCCGCCCGTCGTACGAGACGTACTGGAATCGCTGCCCGCCCACGTTCTGTTGCCCGAGGAGTCCCGAGATCTGCGTGATGTTCACCCAGTCGCCCTTCGACCCCGAGGAGATGGTGTGCAGGTAGGCGTTGTCGGGCGCGATGGTGTCCTTGGCGATCTTGTTGCCGCCGTCCTTCGCCTTGTTCAGCTCGGCGTTGATCATCTGCTCCGTCATCTTCTGGTTCTGCTGGATGGTCTCGATGTTGATGAGGGTCGAGTCGACGTGCTGCCGGATTTGGGCGGCCGACTCGGGGATGCAGTCGCGTATCCCCACCGTAAATCCGTGGCCCAAGAGCCACGCGTTGGCGACCAACTGCAGGCGGTGGGTGGCGTCCATCGCCGCGCGATTGCCCAGGTTGATGTAGATCTGCTGCATGATCGAGCCGTGGCACGACCAAAGCGACTTTTTGTGCAGGGTGCCGTCGAGGATCACGCCGTTGCGGATGCGGAGCGCGTCGTCGAAGTTCGACGTGGAGTTGGCGTAGGTGATCGACAGCCGCTCCGGCAGCACGTACGACAGCAGGTTGCGCGCGTTGAACACAAACTCGACCTGATAAATCCGGCACGTCAGCCGCATCGCTGCGACGCGGGCGCCGTAGTCGACCCCTTCGATGCACATGGTCAGCTGCTGAAAGTCGCACTCGTCGAGCGCGTCGAGGTGCTTGCTCATGAGGAAGATCCCCAGCAGCGAGTCCTGGACGATGGAGATGTTGCACTTGTTCGTCTGCGGGCGAATGAAGTTCTCCGAGACGTCCGACAGGCACGCGAGCTCCGTCTCGGCGATGATGCTCTGCGGGACGTGGATGTTCATCTCGTCGCCGTCGAAATCGGCGTTGAACGAGCGCGTGACCGACAGGTTCATGCGCATCGTCTTCCCGCGCAGCCGCTTGACGCGGAAGGCCATCATCGACCCCTTGTGCAGCGTCGGCTGGCGATTCAGCAGCACGACGTCGCCGTCGTGCAGGTGTCGCTCGACGACGTCGCCGTCTTGCAGGATCACGTCGCGGCGAATGGGGTACTCGACTTTGTCGAGCAACACCCCGCGACGCAGCACGTGGTCGCCCGGCCGTAACGTCATCGCGCCTTCGTACGGGATATTCCGACCGTTCCGCACGATCACGTCGCCGTTGAAGAGCTGCGTGCCACGCTTCTCCCACTGGGAGTACTGGAAGTTGGTGCGAATGCCGTTCTTCTTGGTGATCGTGCAGATCGCGCCGGCGTCGCAGAGCGCCTGGAGCGGCTTGATGTTGTAACGATTGACGCGCACCTGCTTGGTCAAAATCGCGCAGATTTCGTACGGCAACCCGAGCGTGTAGCAATCCTGCATCGGGTCGGGGCCGATGACCGTCCGGGCGGAGAAGTTCACGCGCTTGCCCATGAGGTGATTCCGGAGCTGCCCCTGCTTCCCGCTGATGCGCTCTTTGACCGACTTGATGGGCCGGCCGTTGATATACTTGGCCTTGCACTGCGTGTTGTCGATGAACGTGCGGATGTGAAACTCGAGATGCGCGACCTCCTTCTGGTAGGGCTGCGCCGCTTCGATGCACTTGAGGATCCGCGCGTTGGCTTTCACGATTTCGACGTACTTGACGGTGAGGTCGTCGTCACACACCATCAACGTCGACGACACGTAGGGCCGCACCTTCGTGGGGACGACCGGCAGATTGACGATGATCATCTTGCGCGGATGAGACGACGCGTCGTAGCCGATCAGGCGCAGGTCGTCGTCGGTGAACTTGTCCACGCTCTCCAGCATCAGGTGCGTGCTGTACGGCTGCCGCGCCTCCTTCTTGTACATGTAGCAGACTTGCGAGTCGTGGATGGTGAACTTGGGGTTGGTGTGATTGCAGTGCTCGCACGTCTCGAGCTTGGCGAGTTTGGCCAGCACCTCCGCCGGCGAGCTCTGGCTCGGGTCGTTCACCTTCACGAGCAATCGTGCGCACTCCATGCAAAAGTTGCGCAGGTGCATCAACAGCTGCTTCAAGAAGAGCGGATTGCACACGGGGTAGTGGAGCTTAATGTGCCCAAAGTGGCCGTTGCAGTTCAGTTGCTTTTGCTTGCAGACGATGCACGTGCTTTCGTCGATCACCCCGAAACGCCGGTCGTACACCGTGTTCTCGCGTTTCTGCTTGTCAAAGTTGATGGACAGCTTTGGGACAAACACGTGCGAAACCGACTGCGAGACGATGTCGGCCGAGGATGCCACGCCAAACGTAATGGCCTTGATCTCCTTGATTTCCATTTGCTCTCTACGTATCCGATGGCGGTTTTAAATCAATTTGGTCGCACGACTCGCAGACCAGCTCGCAGACCAGCTCGCGAGCTCGCAGAAGATGGCGTTAGTACTCAACTTTACCCCTCAAAGGAAGATTTGGGACGGCCGAACCAACATTTCAGAATGCATTTTCGAAGCGCTCGAAGCGACTGAAACGAACCAACCGTCTCACCGGGCAGGTCGCATTCGCTCCAGTCGAGTCCCTAATATCCATGTAGCGAACAAAAAATTGCGCAATTTCGCACCCACTATTCGAAGCACTCTTAACGTTTTGCAGCCCAAATGAGAGAGCATCGCACCGACCGTGTTGAAGGGCGTGCGTACGAGCCGTGTGGGCAACTATGTGCTTGTAGAACTCACCGCTTGGAGTGACATTAACGAGTCGGAATCATTTTGGCGAGCAAAAAAGTCGAACTTCCAGGCCTCGGTCGAAAGTGGCATGAAAATCGTAGATGAGAAAACTCGATAACAACAAAAGCAATGATTTTGCCCCGGATCATTTTGGTAGGAAAACGATGCATTATAACCTTCCCAAATGCTTGCTTTTGTTGTTATCGATTGTTCTTATCTACGTTTTCATACGCTGTTTACCCGACGCCCGAAAGTGCGACTTTTTGGCTCGCCACTGTGGTCGGAACTCGGAATAACGACGATGTTGCTGTCAAAGTTATGCCTCCCAAACGAAGATTTTGGAAGGATGAACAAAAGACAAAATCCGGATTCGAAGGAAGCACTTTTCAAGGGCGTGAGAACTCGATTTGGGCTACAAATCGTTGAAAAGTGCTTCCTTCGAATCCGGATTTTGTCTTTTGTTCATCCTTCCAAAATCTTCGTTTGGGGAGCGTAAAAGTCACAGGATGATGATAGCATGACGATGTGTCAACTCGACAGATGAACGAGTGATGATGATTTTATGCTCCCCATACAAAACGTTTGGAAGGCCGAGGAGTTCGTTCTGAGCGACGCGCAATTTTTGGTCGATTCTAGGTTTGGGGAGCACAAAATTGTTGCGCAAATCGAACATCATCGCCGGCAACGACGTGTCAATATTGCCCTCCCAGGATTGGGCAAGCCTATTAACGAAGATAACATCCCACTCAGTATGTATGAAGCGTAGTTAAGTCACTGCCCAATCTGGCGTGGGTAACTCTCGGGAATGTTGTTTCCCACATGGCGATCCGGCGACCAACATCACTACCTGTCAGATTACAGAAGAAGACATGTCCAAGTCGAACGTGCTGTTTACGCTTCGCATCGATTGCTCGCAGTTGCCGAAGCAAGAGACGTCTTTGGCGACGTTCCTTGAACACAGTGGCCAAAAACCCGACCCGGGCATCGTCTACAACCCAAATACCGGTGTGTGGGCGGTGGCCCATCCGGATGGTATCGTATCGGAACGTCCACCGATGCCTCTCCCAACCAGCGGCATCGTCGTAGTCGCCTACGTTAGCAACCAGCAATCCGGGCAGAGTTCACTCGTCGTAGACAACCTAGGTTCCGTCACCACAAGGAAACTCATAGCCAATTGGTCGACGGGTATGAAGAACGGCGTCGTGACGTTTCACGGCTGTGTGCTACACGCATCCTTTGCGTGGTCGGACACGACGGAGTTTAAGTATCCATGATGCAACAGACGTCGGCAACTCAATCCTAACGGTTTGACAACCGGGTTTGTTCGTCCTTCCACAATGTTTGCGGTGGGAATCAGCGGGCGCATCATGCGGTAAAAACGTTAAAGTCTTTGTACGCACTTTGGTTCGTCGCAATACTAACCAGTTTCATGTTCCCAATTGAGTCCCCAAACGAAGATTTTGGAACGATGAACAAAAGATGAAATGCGGATTTTTGATTGAATGTTCAACGACTCGTAGCCCAAATCGAGTTCTCACCCCTGACAAGGTACTTCCTTCGAAATCCGCATGTATCTTTTGTTCCTCCTTCCAAAATCTTCGTTTGGGAGGGGTAAAACTGCTTCGAAAACGCATTCTGAACATTTCGTCCGACCGTCCATCGCACTACATGTTCGCGATGACCTTCGAAAATCTGGATTTCGTCTTTTGTTCCTCCATCCAACATCTTCGTTTGGGAGGGATAAAGTCGAACGAACAGTCGTCCGTTGCTGCATGGATACTCACATGCGGGTGTCTACCGAATTGTGGATGGGTCGAAGGCTCGAAGCGACATCCTGCCACGAAAATCTCTAAATAACAAAGGTTCGCAAGGAATCAGAATCACGACGCATGGGTGCACGCACGACGCATGGGTGCAGGCACGACGTATGTAGACATTGTAGACTCAATGTAGAGTACCATTCAGCGTTACAAGGTCGTTTTCGGATGTTCTGACCAGTACCGCCGTACTTCGGCTTCAATCCGGTCAAAGGTCGGACCATGCATCGTAATCCAACGCCCCGTGAGCGGATTCACGACACGCCCCTGGTGAGGGCGTCGTTTGTTGTCCTCCCATGCACGAATCATCCGCTCGTGTACACTCCTAGCCGCCCCTCCGCCGGTTGAAATCACATCGACTTCTAGTCCATCTCTTCGTGCCAAATCTTTGATGAGTTCTCGACTCTCGTCGTACGAGTGCTCCAACCAGATGGACGATTCGGTACTCGAGCTACCAACGTTATCCAACTCTAATCGGATGATTTTGCCGTTGGTCAGGGTCAAAAGTAGGTAATAGCCATTCGACACAGGGTCCTTTCTCATTTCGGCGTGGGTAAACGCTTGTTTGTCCGAACGCTCATCCACCACCGCAATCAACTCGGCACTGGATGCGTAAGTCCCGCCGTTGCGTTCATCGCCTGGCTGCGTGACCTTTCGACCATAGATATGATACGTTCCGTGGACGACTTCGTATACTGTATCCTCCCGATGACGGTTTTCATGGTCCCAATAGGAGTTTTGTCTGACGACCACTTTTCGACTGGCCACGTACACATTCACGTACGTATTCGGTTCGAGCATTCGAGATGGCATGCCCGCACCCATTCTTTATCCGTCTTTTTTTGAAAGAAAACTTTATGCTCCCAAACGAAGATTTGGAAGGCCGGACAAACCTTTCAGAACCCTGGGAAGCACTTTCCAACGTTTCGTCGCCTAAATCATGTACTCACGCCCTTGAAAAGTGCTTCACCGGGAAACGCAGTCTGAAAGGTTTGTCCGGCCTTCCAAATCTTCGTTTGGGATGGGTAAAATTGCGCAATTTTTTGTTCGCTACAAGCTGAAGTTGTGAAGCGTTTCATTTTACGATCGTGGGTTCGTATTTCGTATTTCTCATCGGTGCGGTGGAGTGGACGTCGCGATGCTACTCTTGGTCGAACGTCAATCGACGAGCACAGTGCGCTGTGTGAACGCTCCGTCGTGAATGACCAGCGGGACGGTTCGGTGCATCGGGTGGGGGCAGACGATGCGGTGGTGATGGTGGTGTGGATGGCTCCGTCCAGTGAATGTGCGTCGCATCTGAATATGGGCCGGTCGATTGAATCTGAACGTCGGTCCTCACCCAGTAGGTCAACCTGATGCGATGCCGACCGCGGCGACTCGTCCATCGAACCCACGATACGTGGAGCTCGTCGGTCTCGGACAGTGCCTCGGGCTCAGTTGCAACCCACACGAAGCCATCGACGTCGGAGACCCAAACCGCGGTGCCGGGAAACAAGCGGGATGCGTGTCGATATGCGCTCATGCTTTGTTATGAGCGCGCCATCGGTTTGAATCATTTTTGGGTCGCAGCCTTGACGTAAGCGCGTTAGTAGTAGTAGTAAGTGACGGTGTCCCCATGTAGCGAACAAAATTGCGCAATTTCGCACCCACTACTTAACGAAGGAACGCGCATACGTGAGTACTCAAAGTTCAGGCCAATTGAACACATTTCTTTTAAATCATTTCAGTGTCTGTTGGAAAGTAGCCTGATTATTGAGTACT
>Ga0209358_10001047_pt1 | contig 22764 bp, 19 predicted proteins | sample LauGreFa1BDMLBSN_2_FD_187574 | JGI IMG/M metagenome (GOLD analysis project Ga0209358, IMG submission 187574) | Freshwater lake microbial communities from Lake Michigan, USA - Fa13.BD.MLB.SN (SPAdes) (version 2) | ecosystem: Environmental > Aquatic > Freshwater > Lake | place: Lake Michigan, USA...
GGCCACCCGGTGTGACAGGTGAAATATCGCCATAGCCGACAGAGGCCAGGGTAATCACTGCCCAGTAGATAGACTGAGGAATGTTTTCAAACTTGTCTGGCTGGGCATCGCGCTCTAGCATATAACCGAACGCGGCCATCATAAACACCAGCAAAACAATCATGAACATGCCAGCTAGCAGCACTGGCATTTCTTTTTTAATGACGTTAAACATCGTATCGCTGGCAGATGAGTAACGGCCCAACTTCAGCAACCGAGTCATACGAACAATCCGCAGGAAACGCAGATCCACCGTGCCACCTAATACAAGTTCCAGCATGAACGGAAGTATCGCCATCAAATCCAGCAGGCCTGAGGGCGAGCGAATAAAATTAAAGCGCGACATGAAAGACGACTGCTTAACATCTTCCTCTGGATAAGCATAAATGCGTAATGCATACTCAACAAAGAACACGACGAATGACGCCACATCGAGTATTGCAAAATGGTGTGAAAAATGCTGATTGATACTCTCAACTGACTCTAGCACGATGGACAGCACCGAGAGCACAATCCAAAAAATCAGGAAAAACTCGATGGCTTGATTAAGGCGTCCGCCATAATCACTAGTGAACAACAGAGCATGCACTTTTTGTCGCAGTGTTCGGCCACGATTTAGCTGGATAAATTCGCGCGTTCCCTCAATAAATATCTGAGAAATTTTTAGTATTCGTAAGAGACGAATAACACGCAGCAAACGGGTATCCATGGCAAAAAACAGGCCCGCAAAAAACGGCGCAATTGCCAACAGATCGATCACGCCCAACACGCTGGTCATGTATGCAAAACGTGGAGATGATTTATTAGCAAATTCCGGATCTTCGGGTGCTAAATACAACCGCAGCACATATTCCAGACTAAACACTCCGACCGAAAATACATCGAAGGCAAAAAACACGTCGCGGTATTGCTCATTAATTGCCGGCGCTGACTCCAGCAGCAGCACAAATAAATTGAGCAGAATGATGAGCAGTGAAAATCGATTGATAAATGAATATTTACCATTATTAGAGCGCTCATCTAGGAGTACTTGGTAAAGCTTCTGCCTAAATGAATGGACTTGCGTAGTTTGTTGTTGTTCGCTCATGTAGACCCGTGGGAATTGCCCTTGAAATTAGAATTTTTATCATTTTGCCGATTGGGCAAAATATGAATTAAGGTTGCCGTTTATTAAAGACCTCGCACGACAAGCGTTCGCGCGTTTCTAGAAAAATCCTACTTACGCTTAAACCCAAGAGTTTAGCCGGCAAAATTAAGGGATGGCAAATAGTTAAATCAATTCGATTAGGTAGCAATTTAGCAATTAATTATGGCGGAAACATAGGTCTCGCTTCGAGTTAAGGTAAGAGCTGATTGGCCTCGTTGCTAACTAGAATTTTTAGGCTTAGCAGGGTTATAATAAGGCGATTATTTGTGTGTAAACATTTAGATAAATTTATTCACAAAAGCTATTTCAAAGCTATGTCAATTTATCAAGAAAAAATAATCTAAGCGTTGTATCACCAGCGTACCTTTATCAATGAAATCTATTCAAAATAGTATTTACGAATTGCTGGATGGCTCAATCCACAACAAAGCAGCGCGTTTCTGCGAAATTTTTATTGCCGCTGTTGTTGTACTAAATGTACTGGCAATTATCTTGGAATCTGTGCACGAGCTGCACGAAGCCTACGAATACTACTTTCATATTTTTGACGTCGCCAGTGTGATGATCTTTACAGCAGAGTACCTTCTGCGCGTATGGTCCTATGGCGTTAAATATGAAGCGTCGCATGGCGATACGTGGCGTGGCCGCAAGGAATATATCTTCAGTTTTTACGGATTCATCGATTTTTTTGGTACGGTCCCATTTTATTTGCAGTTGCTGATGCCAGGTATAGATTTGCGTTTCTTGCGCCTATTCAGATTGATGCGGATTTTTAAGCTGTCACGGTATAACAGTGCACTGTCAGATTTAGCAGAAGCGGTAAAAACTGAGCGTGAGTCGTTTACCTCGGCCATGTTTTTACTGCTGATTTCATGTTTGCTTTGTTCATCGCTCATTTATATCGCCGAAGGCCATCTGCAACCGGATGTTTTTCCTTCGATTCCAGCGACGATGAAATGGTATCTGCTCACCATAATTTCTGGCTGGGGTAACGTAGATCCGGTATCCGTGGTCGGTATTGTGTTGGTCGTTTTAACGCAGGTTCTGGGAATCGCGCTTGCTGCTATTTTGACTGGCGTGGTTGCTACTGCCTACACCACCCAGGTGGAGCGACGCGAAGTTATGTTTGAAAGCACCATACGCGAAGCTCTGGCCGATGGGATTGTGACTGAAGCTGAACGTGAAAACCTTGAGCGATTAAAGAAACAATTCGGTATGAGTGATGAAAAAGTTCAGGCCATTGAGCGGCAAGTTAGAGAAGAAAAAATGGCACAGCAAGATAAGTCGCTACCTAATCAGTTAGCGTAACCGTGCAAAATAGGAAAACATATTATGGAATTTCTTCAGGAAATTAGTTGGGTAGTCGTTGGTCAGATTATTTTGATCGATATTCTGCTAGGTGGCGACAACGCTATCGTTATCGCTCTGGCCTGCAAAAACCTACCTGTAGAGATGCGCTCCAAAGGCATTCTTTATGGAACCATGGGTGCGATTGTTATTCGTATCCTGCTAATTACCTTCGCCGTCAGCTTACTCACTCTGCCCTATCTGAAACTCATCGGTGGTCTGCTACTGCTGTGGATCGGAGCCAAACTGTTGAGCGACGATGGCGATGATGCAGGTGACATAGACGGCGGTGATCGACTTGCCACGGCGATCAAAACCATCATCATTGCTGACCTTGCCATGAGTATCGACAACGTTATCGCGGTAGCCAGTGCAGCCGATCAAGCCCACGCAGACCATAAAATTCTGCTGGTGACCTTCGGAGTTATGGTGAGTATTCCGGTGGTTATTTGGGGTAGTTCCGTCATTCTGAAAATTATGGACCGAGTACCAGGGTTGGTAACCGGAGGTGCGGCTCTTCTAGGTTATCTGGGCGGGTCTATGATCTCTACCGACCTAGCTATTGCGGATACGGTCGCCAATCTGATCCCTACGACCGCGCTGCATTTCCCTGAATTAGGCCTGCGCTTAAGTCTGACCGGAACCGTAGGAGCCCTCTTGGTGGTAGCTGCCGGCTGGTGGATGAGCCAAAAGACGGCCAAAGAAGAAACTCCTCCAGCGGGAAGCGAAACCTGATCGCAGATGACTAGCCGGTGGTGAAGTTGTGTTTTTACTTCACCGCCGCTTAGCCAGATATACGTAGCGATTCAGGCTGAAAAAATACTGTCCTTTGTCACCCTGCTGTTTCAAGTCAGCCTGCCACTCAGCAATATCCTGAGCTGACAGACCATTCCGTCCGGCCGCAAAATTACCGATTACTTTCGACATACCCACGCTGTAGGTGTGAAGATCGTAAGCCAGATTCACGAGTGGAATCACATCAACGTTGACATCATCAAACCCTGCTCGCTCCAAGCGTGACTTGAGTGTGCGCGGTAACTGTGGCTCGGGGATGTGCTGATTCCAGGTATCGATCACGCGACGCATACGTGCATCATCCGAACTGCCCCAGACACACGACTCCCAATCCGTATCGACCAGTAAGACTCTGCCACCAGGTCGTATCACACGCGCCAATTCAACCAGCGCATCGTCAATTGCTTCAACATACTCGTACACTTGCGTCGCTAAGGCGATATCAAAGCTGGCATTGTCATACGGCATACGCAAAATATCGCACTGAGAAAAGCTCACCTGCGGTAAATTTTCACAGCGCTTTAATGCAATCGCTAACATTGGCGCAGCGATATCGACTCCGATTACTTTACCTGTCGCGCCTATCTGCTGCGCTAACGCTTGCGTCGTTAAGCCAGGACCGCAACCTATGTCGAGTGCTTTTTCACCTGCATGCGGCGCCAACATAGCCAGCACTTTGTCGCGCTGAGTGGCAACATCCGGCGTCAAATAAACGGCTTCAATTTGACGCGACGTCTCTTCATCAAACTGATCTTCTGCCGTTGGAGCGACATTCTGATTCATTGTAATTTTTCCTCTTTGTAGTGATCTACCATCAACATGACACCCGCTGCACCAACGGCAGCACCAAACATAACGTAAAAGGCCGGTGCTAGCGGAGTGCCTGTTACGCTAATTAACCACGTTACGATTAGCTGCGCAAAACCACCAAACAACATCACCGCAAGATTGTAAGCTAACGCAAGACCGGTTGAACGTGTATGCACCGGAAACTGCTCTGCTAATGCTGTTGATATGGGACCAAAGGCAATCGCCACGGTCGTACACAACACCATTTGCATAATGGCCAGACGTAGAACGGTTGGCTCGGCCTGCAACCAAGCGAGTAAAGGGTATGGGAGCACAAAATAACAAAGCATCGCGACAAAGAGAACGGGTTTGCGTCCGATACGATCACTCAACACACCAAAAAACGGTATCGCAACGGTAAGGCAAAGCAGTCCAGCTACTTGCGCCGCAAAGGCATCACCCAAGGGGATCTTCAGCTGTGTTTTTGCATAGGTGGGCATATAAATCAGCACCACGTAGTACATGATGGTGCCGGCCACCACCAAACTAAAACAAGCCAATATGCTGCGCTTATGATCGCGCCACAGCTGTACCAAACCAATGCGCTCAATCTGTGCTGTACTCGCTTCTAAAAAGGCTTCGGTCTCATCGAGGTAACGACGAATATACAAACCCACTGGACCAATCAGCAAACCAAACAGAAAAGGCAAACGCCAACCCCAACTATCCACCTCCTCCGGCGTTAAACCTTGCGTAATCAGCATACCCACCACCGCACCTGCAAGTGCGGCCATACTTTGACCCACCATCTGCAAGGAGCCAAAAAAACCGCGCCGACCAGCTGGTGCGCTTTCCACTAGAAATGCCGTCGCACTCGCGAACTCTCCACCAGTGGCCATGCCTTGTAACAAACGCGCCAGCAAAATAATGATGGGGGCGGCGACACCAACAGCAGCGTAGGTCGGCGCAAAAGCGATCATGGCAATCGAGATCGTCATCAACGATATGATGAGTTGCAGAGCTGCTTTGCGCCCTTTTCTGTCGGCATACATACCAATCAATACACCACCGATCGGGCGCATGAAAAAGCCGACACCAAACGTCACCATCGTTAGCAGTAATGAGGCGTATTCGCTATCAGCAGGAAAAAACAAACGCGAAATGATGACGGTCAAAAAGCCGTACACCACAAAGTCATACCACTCGAGTGCATTGCCGATAACGGCGGCGACGATTTGGCGCAAAGGGACGGGTTTAGTTTGCATAAGCAGTCTTAAAAACAAATCGGAAGGAAAGGCTGGCAGCTGGCCCACTGCCAACATGGTAACCGAGGCTAGCATTGGAGAGGAGTTGGCGCAATTTATCGTGTCACCATCAGAATCCGCTACACTGCGCACCTTCACCTACAGCTCATTTTGGGAGCGTTATATGCTTTTGTTGATTCTAGGACTTATTCTCTTTATCGCCGCCCATTCAACCCGTATTTTTACCGATGACTGGCGCTCGCATATGCTAGAACGCCTGGGTGAAAAACGCTGGAAAGTTCTGATTACGCTCGTATCGATTGCTGGCTTTGTGCTGATGATGATCGGTTACGGGCAAGCACGACTAACCCCCTTACCCCTTTGGGAACCACCCATTGCCGCCCGCAGTATTGCGCTAGTGCTTAACCTATTAGCCTTTTTCTTATTAGCAGCCGCCTACGTTCCGCGCAATATCATCAAAGCAAAAATTGGTCACCCAATGGTGGCGGGAGTCAAAATCTGGGCGTTGGCGCATTTACTCTCGAATGGCAACCTGGCTGATGTGATTTTGTTCGGCAGCTTGTTAGTGTGGGCGGTACTGGATTTTCGTGCCTCACGCAAGCGCGACCGCATTAACGAAGTTGAGTATCCAGCTGCAACGGTATTAGGTACCAGGATCACTCTGGCTACTGGCGCTATTACGTGGTATGTTTTTCTAGTGTGGCTTCACGTGCGTTGGATAGGTGTAAGTCCTTTAGGCGATATCGCGCCGTAATCAGCGCGACTGAGTACGTTTTATAAACTCAGGAACATAACAGTCGTATCGATTCGGGCACAGGCAGTGCTCGAATCCCTCCACCCTCTTTATCGGCCGCAAATATTCTGACCTCCTTACAGGTCATGATCTCTTCGTCGTCGCGCAGGATTCGATAATTCTGCACAAAACTTTTATTGCGCCATTCGGTAATCGAGGTATGAATCGCCAGCACGTCACCATAGCTAGCAGTTCGAATAAAGCTAGCTTGCGTATCCACCAGAGGCGTGCCAATCAACCCCATAGTTTTAACTGTCTCATGCCAGGGAGGCACACCACATTGAATAAAAAAATGGCGGGATGCCGCATCGATCCAACGAAAAAAATTAGGAAACCAAACTATACGCGCAGGATCACAATCACCAAATTCTACGTGCACGGTGTATACCACTGTCTTACTCATACTATTCCTTGTTAGCTGTTTCGGGTTCGCGGCATCCAGCGTATGGTCTGAGCTTTGATAGGTCGTGGTGGCGCACCGAGTTCTTTTAATACGCGATCCAGTTGTGAGCCTGCTTCATCCGTGAGTGCTGCTTCACGTGCACGTCGTATTGCAGCAGCACGTGCTGTTGCTGTGGTGTGCTCATCATTGGCGACGTGGCGTATCACGTGCAGCAAATTATCGCGACCTCGATGATTCGTTTCACCATAGCCCTTCATCAATCGACCACATAAAGCTAACTCGTAACCTAACTGCCAATCTTCCGCTAAGCCCGCAGTTACGGCCTTCAACCATTCTTCAATCAGCGCTTGCTCTTCGGCATAACGACTACTAAAAGGTCGAATGTATTTGAATGTAGCGAGCAAACGCAACAGCAGCGTACCTACTACCGTATGCGAAGCAAGCTTAATGGGCATCGCCCATGGCTCACGTCCTTCAGCGATTCGCTGCTGATCCCATGCCAGCAAACGATCAGCAATAGGCTTAGGCAGTAAGCCAGCGATTTCTGGCACACCTGGCTTGAAGTGCTCATACACTGCGAGTACATCACCTGATTTAATTTTTACTTCGCGTCGTACTCGCTCAGTACGCGCGGCACGACTCTTTAAATCGGCCACGCGAACAATGTCATCAAACGACATCCACAAAGCTAACCAACGCGATACTTCACGCGTTAATTGCATGCCATGCAGTGCGTCCGCGTCGGCACGATGCTCAGCATCAAGCAAGCTACGCACACGCGACAAATATAATTTTCCGTAAGCGCGGTCCTGATACTCTGTCACTCTTAACCAACCCAAGCGCAGCATGTCGTTAATTTGTATGGGGAAGCCTGCTAGCTCAGGTAATTTTTTTTCTGAGTCGTCGATCAAATTAACCAGAAGCTGCGCTTGTTCTGCTTGCAGCTTAGTCTGTGTAATCATTTGCCAAGCTGCCGCAAAGCCTTGCAAGCTAGCTTGTGCGCCGCGGCCGCCTTCGCGTATGACCTCTTCGCAAATAGAACGATCAAGTGGCAGCACACCACTCGCCGCCAATGCACCTAGCATCACTGCACTCACCGCTGTGGAATTGTCTGTGGCCACGCGCTGCATATCTAACGCATGATGAACTCGACTGACAGCCTGCACTAGCGCGAGTAATGCTGCACTATCTAAACGACCATCACCCATCGCCGTGCGTTCCGCTGTGGTGAATGTGCGTGAGGTGGAAGTAATAAACACTGTGCGGTCGGAAGAAGGCAATCCATTACTTGCACAGCGTGCGGCTTCTAACAATTCTGAAGCAATCACCACATCGAGCGAACCGGGAATGGGGTTTAGACTAAATACCGGCTTACGTCCGGCGAGTTGAGCAACGGGCACAGGATACAACTCAAAAAAATACGTAGTGGCTCCGGTACGTTGTGCCACACCAGGAATCGAGGTCGCCTGAGCGGCATAGCCTGCCTTGCGCGCGATCTCCATTAACCAATCACTTAATACACCACCACCCTCGCCACCCAAAGCGCAGATCAATACGGATAATGGACGCGGAGTAGCTGTTGATGAATTCATTACGGTATTCAAGCTCATGCTGGTTGCACCCAGCGCAGCATCAGGCGTCGTAAGCTCGCCAAAAGTTTTTCATGCCAATGCCCATTTTGAATAATTTCAGCGCGATAAAAACTCGGGCACAAGGTCGCTGCATGTGCATTTTCACCGCATAGACCGCAGCCAACACAACCATCGAGCACGGTAGCTACCGGATCGACTTTGAGTGGATCGGGATTATCTTTTAACGTCAGCGTAGGACACGCCGACAATCGTATACACGCATGATCGCCATTACACACATCTTCATCAACGCCATATTTGACACGCATCACGCGCTGCCCGCGCGACAAAAGATCAGCTAACCACGGACGAATACGACGCTGCCGTTCGAGCTGGCACTCGCCTTCGGCAATGATGACTTTCAAACCATTGAAATCTGTCGTGAGTGCTTCTTTCAGCACATCACGCATAGTTGCAACCCGATACGAATGCACAGTACGCATCCACTGCACACCAATACCTTTGAGCGTGTCTTCTATGGTTCGATTGTTGGCAGTGAGGCTAGCTAGTTTGTCGTGTGCTTGTGTTTTCGAAGCGCTAGTAGGCGTAGAAATAATATCTTGCGTACCCGTTGCCGAGGTATAGCCATTTTTAAAAATCAGCAAAACCGCATCATCACCATTAAAGAGTGCTGATTGCACACCAGTGAGTAAGCCGTTATGCCAAAAACCGCCATCACCCATAATCGATAGTACGCGTCGTTGCATCATCGGCGAGACGCCTGCACGACTAGCTAAACTCATGCCATAACCGAGTATGGAATGCCCCATTGAAAACGGCTCGAAGGTTGCAAAGGAATGGCAACCAATATCCGCTGCAATGTGAACTTCACCCACCTCTTTCTGCGCTAACTTCAACGCTGAAAAAACGGGGCGTTCTGGACAACCTATGCAAAAGCCCGGCGGCCGTGCAGGCAAGGTTTGATCAAGGGAAGAGGCCATACTGTTACGACGCGTTACGGTGGCATCGAGCACCAATTTAACGCCGACACCATCAATGTTTGGCAAATGCCGCGCAAAAAACTGCTGCAGACCACCCATCATAATTTCAGGCGTTAACTCACCGGCTGCTGGCAACATATCTTTACCATGCAATCGCGTGGGTAGATCACGTCGATTTAACAGTGTCGCTATCTCTTGCTCTATATACTCAGGCGCACCTTCTTCAAGTACCAGTACTGCTTTTTTATTGTGTACAAAGTCGGCGATCTGATCAGGCACCAGTGGGTAAGTCACATTCAACACCAACAGCGGTACTTGCGTCTCACCAAACGCATCGGCCAAACCAAACTGCTGTAACGAACGCAGCAAGGCATTACTTAAACCACCTTGAACAATAATTCCCACCGAGTCATGCTGACCCGAAAAAATTTCGTTGAGCTGATGTTCAAGTATGTACTGACGCGCAGCGGGAATACGATGTTCTAGTTTGCGTTTTTCATGAGCAAAGGTAACGGGTGGATGAGCTAAGCGTGAATAATCAAAGGCTGCTGGCTCAGCCATGAGTGATTTTGTTGATACCTTCGCTGTGCGATTGTCTTTGCACACAAAGCTGCCACGTACATGACAAGCGCGTATCCGCAACTCCATCATGGCCGGCATGTTCGACGCTTCTGACATGGCAAATGCATGCTCAACCATATCCACCATCACAGACAATTCCGGACGCGGATCGAGCAGCAGCATGCAGGATTTCATCGCATAGGCATGGGTGCGTTCCTGCACCACCGATGCACCCTCACCATAATCTTCGCCGATGACCATCAACACTCCGCCTGTCACACCAGGGGACGATAGATTAGCCAGCGCATCGGCCGCGACATTGGTACCGACAATGGATTTCCAGGTAACGGCACCCCGCACCGGATAGTGGATAGACGCGCCAAGCATAGCGGCGGCAGACGCTTCATTCGAACAGGCTTCGACCTGCACACCCAACTCGCCTACCAGTTCTCGCGCTTGCACCATCACGTCCAGCAAATGCGACACGGGTGCGCCCTGATAGCCGCCGATATAACTGACCCCCGATTGCAGCAAGGCCTTGGTAATCGCCAAAATGCCCTCACCATGGAATACGTCACCCTCTCCGAGCTTGAGTTGCTGAATCTGCTTAGCGAACGATATTTCCATAATGATAAATAAATGCGGGTGTAGTCAAAACGACTATAAATTTACGTCGCTTGAACAAATTGAGAGGCGAATCTTCAGAAACTAAGCCGCATGATAATCGGTCTGTATGTAACTAGGTACATGAAAAGCTAGCCAATTGAAGTGTCTGTATGTCTTTCAATGACAAGATTTATTTTCAAAAAAATATCGTCTTGAGAAAAATTTGCTCCCTCACAAAGCTGCCTATATTATTGAGTTCAAATTATGACTAATTAGTATTTACTTAATTTCAGCAGCCCGACTGATTGACTGTCTGATTGCTGAGGAGAGCTTTATGTTGATGTCCACGCTAACGAATCGTTACGCCCACGCGCTGTTAAAGGCGCGAACGGCGGGTACTTTGATGTCGCCCATCACGGGCGAAACCGATCTAAGCATCGCCGACGCCTACGACATCGCTCGCACTATTCTCGATGCCCGTATCGCTCAGGGTGAAATACCGGTTGGACGCAAGATTGGCTTTTCCAATCGCAAAATGTGGCCGCTGTATGGAAAATCAGAACCGATAACTGGACCCATCTGGTCAACGTTGTTCGATACCACGGTGGAGTTCGCTCACGACAATAATGCGATTCATAAGCTAACCAAAGCCCAGCAACCACGGATTGAACCCGAGTTGGTGTTTAAGCTCGCGCGCACACCTGATCCGGATGTCGATTTAGAGGGTTTAGGGGAATGCTTGGAGTGGATGGCGCATGGCTTTGAAATCGTGGTTTCCCCATTTCGACAATGGCAATTCGAGCCCGCCGATGCCATCGCTGCTTTTGGATTGCACAGAGCGTTGATCATTGGTGAACCCAAAATGCTTTCACGCGAAAGCAAACGTCGACTGCACACGGTACTTTCTGGTGCATCGATCTCCTTATCACGCTCAACTCTCGAAGGTGGCGCACTCTGCGCCGCAGGTTTTGCCAAAGATGTACTGGATAGTCCATTGCATGCGCTGTTAGCCTTGCACCAAGAACTACAACAGCAAAATCAATTCTCACCACTACAAGCGGGTGAGTTGATCACAACGGGGAGTTGGACCGACGCCTTGCCGATCAAGCGCGGTGAAGTGTGGTCTAGCGCCTTTTCACAATTGAATTTGCCCGGCTTGAATCTCTCGCTGGTGTAAAGGATTCGATTTCACACCGGGCTGCGTGCTTAGCTCAGATGTATTAATGCTGACTTAGCGCGGGAATTTCGGCGCACGCTTTTCTTTGAAAGCGATTACACCTTCAGGGAAAGTATCGCGATCAATCAGTTCGTGTTGTCGAGCGCGTTCGTAATCAAGTTGCTGTTGCAACGTATTCGATAAAGTTTGCTCAAACAAAGCACGCGTTTCTAATGCCGCATGTGCTGGCAAACTAGCTAGTCGCGTTGTGATGCTTTTCGCTTCCGCTTCCAGTTTATCTTCATCCACGCAGGCCCAAATCATGCCCCATGCAGCGGCCTGTTCGGCACTGATGCGATTGCCTAGCAAGGTCATCGCTGCGCTACGACCCACACCAATCAAACGGGGCAAGAACCAGCTACTGCCCATATCGGGAACAATCCCGAGTGCGGTCATAAACGGTAAATACACATAGACTGAACGCGCAGCAATCACTATGTCTGCCGCCAACGCAATACCCACACTGCCGCCGACCACCGGGCCATTCAGTATAGCCAACGTAGGAAACGGTAACTCGCGCAATTCGGTAATTAGCTGATTGTGCCGAGTGCGCATCTGCAGATCGGTCCATTCACCCCGCGTTAACTCACCGACATGGGTTTGCTCGGCATTCATGATCTCCAAATCGGCTCCGGCAGAAAACGCTTTGCCTGCACCTGTGATTTGTAATACGCGAACGCTTTTATCGGCACGCAAACGCGCTAAGGATTCAAACAAACCATCCATAATCGCTAGCGACAAAGCATTTAATCGCGCAGGCTCATTCAGTGTGAGTCTCGCTACACCATCAGTGATGGTCAGAAGTACGGCATCATGTGAACTCATGGTTCAACCTCATTCGTTATTTTTAAATACAGGCACACGTTTTTGTAAATTAGCTGTGACGGCTTCAACCTGATGTTCAGCACCCAACAAGTGTCCTTGTTCTTCTGATTCAGCTAGTAATAAATCTTGATCCGATGCGATCGCCCACTGCCCCATCAAACGCTTGGCAGCTCGTAGTGCTGTTGGGCTTTTCTGTACAAAATCTTTTGCCATGCTCATCGCTGCTACTACCGGATCATCTACCACTCGCGTAGCTAGCCCTATGGCTACTGCTTCAGATGCATCAACGATTCGGCCGGTATAAATTAATTCGCGCGCAACATCGTCACGTACCAAGCCACGTAACAACACCATACCACCCATATCGGGTACCAGCCCCCATTTGATTTCCATGACCGACATGCGCGCATCTGGCGCAATCAAACGTATATCTGCACCCAACGCAATCTGAATGCCGCCTCCGAATGCGACGCCATTAATAGCGGCAATCACGGGTACAGGAATGTCACGCCAAACCATAGCAACACGCTGAAAGCGATTCGAATCGCCATGCGATCGCTCCATCAAACGAGAGGATACCGATCGTTCTTTATCAGCCAACATGTGCTGCAAATTTTCAAGATCAATACCGGCACAAAAAGCGCGACCCTCACCACGAACTATGACTGCACGAATGTTCGTATCCACCACCAGCGATTCACCGACGCGAATGATTTCATCAATCAAGTCATTCGATAGCGCATTCATTTTGTCGGGCCGATTCAATACGCATTCAACCACGCCGTCGGGATGATGTATTAGTTTTACCAGTGCTGTCATGGCGTCTTCATTTTCAATTAAATTGCATCGGCTGAGCGACACGCCGCAATGACTGCTTGATCAATACCCCAGTCACGCAAAATCTCGTCGGTGTGCTGACCTGCGCTGGCGACGGACCCCGGTGTTGGTGCGGGGGTACGCGAAAACCGTGGTGCGGGCGCGGGCTGAATAACATCATCAATACTAATAAAAGTTTGCCGCGCCTGATTATGCGGATGCGTTACGGCTTCATCCCAATCGAGCACGGGCGCAAAGCAGGCATCAGTACCTTCAAGCAAAGCACACCACTCATCGCGTGATCGCGTGATAAAAATAGCGGCGATCTTTACTTTCAGTTCAGGCCACTGCGCTTGATCATCTTGGGCATCAAATGCTGAATCAGTGGCGCCGATTTTTTCGCGTAACAACGTATAAAACTTGGGCTCAATCGCGCCTACGCTAACGTATTTACCATCGGAGCAGCGATAATTATCATAGTAATGGGCAGCACCATCCAGAAAATTCGCATGCCGCTCTGTTTTCCACGAACCGCCGTCTTTAAAGCCACGAAACATCGCGGTCAGTAAAGCCGTGCCATCGGTCATAGCGGCATCAATCACTTGCCCTTTTCCCGATTTTTGCGCTTCGAGTAAAGCGCACACTATTCCAAACGCCAGCATCATGCCGCCGCCACCAAAATCACCGACTAAATTCAATGGAATCGGTGGTGGTGTTTCGGGATCATTTCCCATGGCATGTAATGCACCGGACAAAGCGACATAATTTAAATCATGACCGGCTGCCTGTGCAAGCGGTCCATACTGCCCCCAGCCTGTCATGCGTCCATAGATTAACCGTGGGTTGTGCTTCAAGCAGACCTCGGGCGACAAACCTAAACGTTCCATCACGCCCGGACGAAATCCTTCAATCAAACCATCTGCTTTCGCAATCAAGGAAAGCATAAGTTCAAGTGCGCCCGCTTGTTTCAAATTAATCGCCAGTGAACGACGACCGCGGGCCATGACATCAAAACGCGTATCTAATAAATCGAGCGACGGTTTACCATTTTTTGTATGAATACGAATAACTTCCGCACCCATATCCGCCAACATCATGGCGCAAAAAGGACCCGGACCTAATCCGACAAATTCAATCAATCGCAAACCGGCGAGCGGGCCACGAGGGTTGTCGCCCTCCTTCACATCACCGCGATCAGTTACACCATCATTCACACTCATACACGCTCATATAACGTAACAACACACGCACCACCCAGCCCCAGGTTGTGTTGCAGTGCCAACCGCGCACCGTTGACCTGACGGCGCTCTGCCGTGCCGCGCAATTGACTGACTAATTCGGTACATTGCGCTAAACCAGTGGCACCCAGCGGATGACCTTTGGACAGCAATCCACCGGAAGGGTTTGTTACATAGCGGCCGCCATAGGTGTTATCGCCATCTTCGATAAATTTTTCTGCGCCACCTTCAGGACAGAGCCCCAAACCTTCATAGGTAATCAATTCATTGTGCGCAAAGCAGTCATGCAATTCGATCACGCCTATATCTTTAGGACCAACACCGGCCTCTTCATACACACGAGTAGCAGCAGCATGCGTCATGTCATAGCCCACCAGTTGACGCATATCGTTTTCAGCACCTTTGAACGACGAGCTGGTATCAGTCGTCATAGCTTGCGCACGTATGCGTATGCTGTGGTCGAGATTATGCTTTTTAGCGAACGCTTCAGAACACACAATCGCAGCAGCACCACCACACGTGGGTGGACAAGCCATTAAACGCGTCATTACGCCCGGCCACAACACGGGCGCATTCAATACCTCTTCTTCTGTCACGACAGTTTTGAACAAAGCTAAGGGATTATTTGCCGCGTGACGGGAAGCCTTGGCGCGTATCTTTGCAAAGGTGGCTAGTTTAGTTCCATATTGATTCATGTGTGCGAGACCAGCACCACCAAAGTAACGTAAAGCGAGGGGTATGTCGGCGTTTTGAACTAGTTCAGCACTGCGTTCATCGAAATACTGAAACGGTGAAGGACGGTCGTCATACACATTGCCCAAAGCACCTGGCTTCATTTGTTCAAAGCCGACGGCTAATGCGCAATCAACGGCACCTGATGCCACCGCCTGCCGCGCCAACCACAATGCTGTTGATCCGGTTGAGCAGTTGTTATTCACATTAATCACGGGTACGCCACTCATACCCACGTCATACACGGCGCGCTGACCTGAGCATGAGTCACCATACACATAACCGGCATAGACCTGCTGTATTTTGTCGTAATCCAATCCTGCATCAGCTAACGCAGCACGAATCGCACGCGCACCCATCATGGGATATGACTCACTCGCACCCGGCTTTGCAAAAGGGATCATGCCCACACCAACGACACATACGTTCTGACTCATGCCACACATCCTTTTCAAATTGAAAACACAGAAGATATAAGCTCTAAACCATAAACGATACTGGATTATGTGAGGCGTTTGGTTTGTTAATCCAAAACGGATCGCAAAAGCCGGCCAGAACTCGGGCTAGTTCAGCGCAGCTAATCGGAGGTAGTCTGAGTTTTTGCGAAAACGAATTATTCGCAGAAGAATGGGCGTTGCTAGGACTTCATATTAAATAAGCGTATGCCAGTTTCATCCAGCACGCGTTGATCTTTTTTGGCTTCAGCGGCCGCATCATTTCGCGCTTCACGTTCGACCATGGCTTCCATCTTAGCCTGCTCGCGGCGAGCCGTCGCTAGGGCAACTTGGGTGGCTTCTAAGCCTTTTTGCGCCCCAGATAATTGCACCATGACTCGATGACGTAAACCATTTAAATGATCGATGAATCGACGATAAGCAATGTTATCGCTGATGGAATGCGCTTCTTTTTGAGCGATGCTATAGCGCTCGAGATAATCTGCTTTGAGTTTTTCGATGTGAGCCAGACTAGCCTCAAGCTGTGTGACTTTGCTACGCGCAGTCTGCACGGCCCCCTGCGCTTCTTGCGTGGCGGTTTCTGCGCGCTGCTGTAGCACTGTCCAGGTTCTGTTCATGATGGGGAGATAGTATCAGCTCCGGCTAACTTAGCCCCTCAAACTGCCATCAACTCACCGATCATTCGACGAGTTGTCACTGAATCGACTCCGGCATGCATATCTTGTCTGAGAAAATCTTCTAATCGATTACGCATCAAAATAGCTAAATCAATATCTGCGTTGGATCCTGCTTCATAGGCACCGACAGAAATCAAATCGCGATTTTGCTGATACAGCGACCACAAGCGACGCAATCGATTGGCCTGTTTAAGTTCTTCAGGGCTCAACAAATTTTGCATCACTCGCGAAATCGAACCATTTAAATCAATCGCTGGATAATGCGCTGCATCGGCCAAATCACGTGACAACATCACCTGACCATCGAGCGATGCACGGGCAATATCAACGATAGGATCTTGCGCATCATCACCTTCGGCTAATACGGTGTAGATGGCAGTAATTGAGCCATAACCATTCCGTCCGACACCGGTACGTTCAATCAAATTCGGCAGTAAAGCAAAAACGGAAGGTGGATAACCTTTCGAGGTCGGTGGTTCGCCAATAGCCAGCCCAATCTCACGCTGTGCATGCGCCACACGCGTCAGACTATCCATCAACATCAGTACGTTTTTTCCCTGATCACGAAAATATTCCGCAATCACATGCGTTAAATGAGTCGCTTTAAGTCGACTCACCGGTGACATATTCGCCGGTGCAGCTACCACTACTGACTTAGCGCGACCTTCAGGGCCGAGCACTTCGTTAATGAAAGCTTGTACTTCGCGGCCACGCTCACCAATCAAACCAATCACTACCACGTCGGCTTTGGTAAAGCGCGTGATCATGCCTAACAACACACTTTTACCCACGCCCGAACCTGCAACTAAACCAATCCGTTGACCACGACCTAAAGTCAACAAACCATTAATCGCTTTAACGCCCACATCCAACACTTGGTTAATCGGGCCACGCTCCATAGGATTAAGTGGCACACCTAACAAAGGAACACGGTCAGGACAATCGGGGGCCGGCATACCATCGAGCGGCTGACCAAACGCATCAATCACACGCCCTAGCAATGCTGGCCCTACCTTGGCTTCCGAGGAATGCGTAATTACCCTCACCGTCGCACCGGGGCCTATGCCCACAGGGTCGGTGAAAGGCATCAAAAATAAGGTTTGATCGTTAAAGCCCACGACTTCTGCCGAGACGCGATGCTCACCACTACCTTCGATTTCACACAAGGCACCTAATGGCGCCATGATGCCGCGCGCTTCTAATGTCATACCCACCAAACGCACTAGTGTCCCAGTGTGGGCAGCTAGCGGTGCAGTGGTTTGTTCGATCAAATGATCGACGACATCAGAAAATTGAATCATGAGTGAGTTTCGTCGTTGCGATCAGCTTGGGGATTATCGATGTGATCATCCGACAAATCATCGAACATCACATCATCATCGTGATCAGAATCATCTACTTCATCATTCTCATTGTCGTGCGCATCAAGTGTTGCCGCGGGAGTGGCTGTAGCAACTGGAGCAGCAGTAGTAGCAGGCTTAGGTGCAACAGTAGGCTTAGCGCTCGGTGTCGCTAACGCAGGACGCCAGCTTGATGCCACGGGTTGAGCTAGCGATTTGCTTAATCCTTTAACGCGCCTATCGATCAAATCTTCAACCACACTTCCATCGAGCGATGCACGCACACTGCCACGCGCAAGCAAGGCATCAGGACGCAAAACAAGGCTGTCACCAAACTGAGCAATCAACGGTTTGTATTGTTCTAGGTCTTCAGGATTGAGATGAACGATCACCGCTTTTTCACCGCTAGCAGCTAACTCACGCAAACAATTATCCACCAAGCGCGCTATCACTTGGGCTGATTGCGTTAACTCACCACGCACTAATTGTTCTGCCAGGTGCATTGCTAATTTTTTCATTGGCTCAAACAAGGTATTCGGGTCGCGCTGTAATTTTTGTAAGCCACTAAGCATTTGATCAATGACCGCAAGCTTCTCATCGAATGCAGCCTGCATCTCAGCCTTAGCTTGCTCTAGACCGGCCTCCAGGCCTTCTTGAAATCCTGCTGCGTGCGCCTCGACACGTGTTTCTTCACGCGCGGCTTCTATCAACTGCGTGACTGCTTCGTTGTTAAGCCCAGGTGCAACCTCAGGCTCTGGTGCTGTAATGATTTCTGGCTCTAGTAGCGGCTGCGATAGCGCTGCGTCAGTATCAGCTTCAGCCTCGGAGGAAATCAGTTCACCCGTGGATTCTGCTACGTTGGAATTCTGTTCGAGTGATTGCTCTGTTGCGATAAGCTCGTGATGCTCATTGCTAGCCGTATCCGCTGCTGCAATGTCTGGCTCACTTGTTAGCTCATCCGATGCGTCATCATCAGACACATCAAGTACAGGTTCCTGCGCGGGCTCCTGCATTGATGCATCCTGCTCTGGCGATGCCTCATGAACTTGCGCTTCTACATCAGTATGAGCAACTGCCACTTCAGTAGCATCGCTTGCCTCTGTATCAGGTGCGCTAGCTAAATTCTCAGCAGTATCGACACTGGCTTTTGCAGCATGATCGTCAGCCGCGTCAACATCCAGCGCTGCCGATGCACTCATTGAATCCTCTGATGCCGAGTCCAGACTATTTTGTTCATCAATTTTTTCCGACGACTCTGCTCTTACTGAGGAACTATCGTCAACCTTAGCTGAGGCAGTCCCTGATAGAGAGTCTGGTGGAAACTGCCCATCCACTTCTGCATGAAACCCTGACGACGACATGATGGGCTGATCGAGCAGCTCATCAAATTGAAAATCAACGGCCGGTTGAATTTTCGATTCTTTCAACAACGCATCATCGGAATAATTGAAAACGGGACGCTCGTCCCGTTTGAGTAAAAATGGCGTGTCTTCTTTTTTTTCTTTTTTCAGCAGGTTTTGAATCGCGAATGGATTCGTCGCCGGATCGAACATCCGGTTCGGCATCCATTCATGACGACGTGGTGCTGGTCGTGGATCAGACAAAATCGGCTCCGCCAGCTGACAAGATCAGTTCGCCCTTCTCGGACAGCTTACGTGCAGCACGCATGACCTTCTTCTGCGCATCTTCCACTTCGGTCATACGCAAAGGACCCTTGGCTTCCATATCATCCACAAACATACCGCGCGCGCGGCTGGACATATTGTCGAGGAATTTATCTTTAACGACATCCGCAGCACCCTTCAGCGCTGTCATCAACATATCAGGCTCAACCGCACGCATGAGTGCCTGGATACCGCGATTGTCGACAGCTGCCAAGTTCTCAAAGCTGAACATATTGTCTTGAATTCGCAGCGCGAGCTCTTCATCAATCTGACCTACACCTTGCAGAATCGGACCTTCTAATTCCACTTTCGTGAAGTTCATAATCTTTGCTGCTGCTTTCACACCACCAAAACTTGATGAGGATGACGAGGCGTTATTCGAGAACTGTTTCTTCATGATTGATTCCAGCTCTTCCATCGCGGATGGCTGAATCGTGTCAAGGCTAGCAACACGTTGAATCACTTCTGGGCGCGTATCGTTCGGCAAATACGCCAAGACGTCAGCGGCCACCTCCGCTTCAAGCACGGACAAAATAATTGCTGTGACTTGAGGATGTTCTGTCTTAATCATTTCTGCGATCGCACGCGCATCCATCCACTGCAAAATTTCTAAACCACGGCTAGCACGGTTAGGCATGATGCGAGATAAAACCGATGAGGCCTTGTCCGGTCCCAGAGCTCGTTTTAAAACGGTTTCAACATACTCTGTTGTACCTAACGACAAACTGGTCTGGCGTTTGAGCAGATCGACGAATTGATCCAACACGGCATTCACAGCCTCTTGCGACATGTCTGCTACAGAGACCATCGCCGCACCGAGTTCCTGAACCTCTTTCGGATCCAGATAGCTAATAATGTTGGAAGCAAGATCTTCACCCAGCAGCAGCATCAATACGGCTGCACGCTGAACATTCGTAATCTCGGCCAGCTCTTTTTTGAGCTCATCCGACATCGGTATAGGAACTGCTGTAGTTGCCATGTGCCACCTCTAAACCATGCAATGCTGCGTTGTGTACGTGATTAGCTGTTTTATGAGCTAATACTTTCTCTATTTTTACTTGAGAAGATTCTTAATAATCAAAACCATGCGATTGCGCTCTTTTTCAGTCAGCATCTTTACCAAAACTAGTTTGTCATCATAGCTTTTGGCATCATTCAGCATCTCTTCAGGCACAGTCACTTTTTTCTTCGTCTTGAACTTCTTCATCTCATCCATAGGATTAGCATCCGCATCTGCTGCTGCCACCGGTGGTGCTGCTTCGGCGGCTTTAGGCGCTGCTGCTTTAATAGGTTCTGCCATGTGATTCCCCGTTAGTTATCTAGTTGGTCAATTACTTAGTTTTTGACCAAGCTCTTCAGTACCAATGCAACGCGACCTGATTCTTGCGCCACTAGCATACGAATCAATGCAACTTTGTCATCGTACGTGTTTGCTGTGTCTAGCATATCAGCAGTGAAAGTAGGCTTCTTCGGTTTCATTGATTGCATACGCGCTTTCATTTCTTCCAGCGACTCGCCTTCTTCCATCTCGATCTCGTCTGCGGCTGCGGCCTCAGCTGCGGCCTCTGCCTCCAGGCGCTCTTCTTCGGCTGCGGCTTCTGCTGCCAAGCGAGCCAATTCTGCCAATCGCGCTTCTTCTGCCAAGCGTGCTTCCTCTGCCAGGCGAGCCAACTCTGCCAATCGTGCCTCCTCGGCCAAGCGCGCTTCTTCTGCTAATCTGAATTGTTCTTCCATACGCGCCGTCTCAGCAGCTTTGGCATCTTCAACCGCTTTCGCAATTTCAGCCAGTCTAGCTTCTTCAGCACGACGTAGATCTTCAGCTGATGGCCCAGCAGGTCCAAGAATTTGGTTAATCGTTGGGCCTTTCACCATCGGACGTACCACTGCGAGCAGGAAGACAATCATTACAAGCGCAGCGACACCAATTTTAATGAAGTTCTGCAAATCCGTATCGGCATACCAAGCCTTCGGTGGTTCCGGTGCCAGCGTTTCAAAACGCGCTGGCGCTACGGTGACCACGTCACCACGTGCTTCGTTGTAACCCACTGCGCTACGTACCAACTGCAGCATACGATCTAACTCTTCCTTGGTATAAGGAATCGTCGTTGGCACACCCGGACCAAAACCTTTGCCATCGGCTGGTTGCGGTGCTGCACGTTCAGCCACTACCACAGCAACCGTCACACGCTCAATCGCACCTTGCGAATTTTTTACATGACGAACCGAACGATCCATCTCAAAGTTACGTGTCGCACGTGTTGTGACGACTTCGTTATTGACTGGCTTACGTTCATTCGAATTCGTATCGGTCGTCAGATCAGCATCCGGCGGTGGTGAGTTAGTCATCGCACCTGGAATACCTTCGGGATCAATCTTGTATTTACGCTCAGTCGTCAAGGCTTCTGAACGTGGCTTGACGCCCTTGTCTTTGTTATCAAAATCTTCGGTCGTGGTTTCAACCGTGGTGTAATCCAATGTCAAGTTAACTTCAGCCTTAACGGAAGCCTCACCGACAACGGGCGACAGTAATTCCGTAACGCGCTGACGATACGATTCTTCAGTACGCTGCTTATGTGACATTTGCGCGACTGTCAAACCCATCGCTGCATCTACCGGATTTTCTTCTGTCATCAGATTACCCTGATCATCTACCACTGATACATTTTGTGGTGAGAGATAAGGAACGCTGGATGAAATAAGATGAACAATCGCCTTCACCTGCGATGTGGTGACTCCACGACCGGAGTGCGGAGTCACGACAACGGAGGCTTTAGGTGTTGCACGTTCACGCACGAACACACTCTGTTTAGGTAAGGCCAAATGCACGCGCGCAGATTTAATGGTTGAAATCTGCATGATGCTGCGTGCCAGCTCTTGCTCGATAGCTGAGTTGTACTGAACTTGCTCCATGAACTGACTGGTCGTCATGGATGATTTATCTTTTAATGAATCCATACCAATTGGCTGGGCTTCTTTAGGTATACCTTGACCCGCCAAAAAAATACGCGCCTCATGATAACGACCATCAGGCACCGTAATCTGACCGCTACTGGTATCAATTCTTGGTTTGAAATCCGCTGCTTTCAAGGCTTCCATTGCGGCTTGCTTATCGGTCTCGGTCATGCCTGGCATGATGGAACGATAAGGCGTGGTCTGCGAAAACTGAAAACTCATCGCTGCGATCAACAGAATCACTAATAGTGCGATGGCAGGTAAGGCGCGACGAACAGCCGGCTGTTTAACTAGGTTATCTGCCCAACGCTTAAATTGATTCATGCCACCCGACACGCCACTCATTGCGCCCGGTAGCTGTCCAGGATTGGGCATACCCGTCATAGGTAATGCGCCTGCGGAATCACCCGCACCGGCGGCCTGTCCTGTAGGCAGTTGCGGGGGTAATCCCCCATTCATTGTCGCTTCGGCCATGTTCTACTCTCTAAGAGGTTGGCTGTTCTATTTCAAAATAAACGTTTACTGTTTCAAT
>Ga0209358_10001049_pt1 | contig 22738 bp, 23 predicted proteins | sample LauGreFa1BDMLBSN_2_FD_187574 | JGI IMG/M metagenome (GOLD analysis project Ga0209358, IMG submission 187574) | Freshwater lake microbial communities from Lake Michigan, USA - Fa13.BD.MLB.SN (SPAdes) (version 2) | ecosystem: Environmental > Aquatic > Freshwater > Lake | place: Lake Michigan, USA...
AGACGCTCACGCATTGTGTGCCTCCGGATTTGGTGTGTTGTATACCAATGTTCGCGGCTCCACTGGCTATGGCGATGAATTCGCCCATGCCGCACATTCGAATTGGGCCGAAGGTCCGGCTAAAGATCAGTTACTCGTGATTGATCATGCAATCAAACTTGGATTCGCCGATGCAAACAAACTTGGTATTGCTGGCAACTCGTACGGCGGGTATCTGTCGGCTTGGTTAGCGTCAACGACATCTCGTTTTCAAGCCGCCGTGATCGAAAATCCCGTTACCGATTTGGTCTCCATGTACGGCACGAGTGATATCGGCACGACATTTTTTCCCAACCAATTCGCTGGTGCGCCACACGAACAACTTGTTGTTTATCGCGATCAATCGCCCATCATGCATGCCCACAAATGCACCACGCCGAGCTTGTTTGTCATCGGAGAACTCGATCGGCGTTGTCCGCCCGCGCAAGCCTGGGCAATGCACCGGATTCTTTGTGTCAATGATGTTCCGAGTGAAGTGCTTGTTCTTCCGAACTCACCTCACGAAGGAAGTACCTATGGTCCACCAAGTGGACGTCTCGCGCACGACCAAGCCTTAGTTGAATGGATGAGCCGATGGCTGAAATAGATCTTGAGGCTTTGCGCGCGACACAGCCACTCATCAGCGAAATCGCTCAACAAGTTTGTCAAGAATTCAAACTCGACAGTGTGGTGTGGGGCCTCATTGGTGACCAAGAATTATTGACATCTGGTTCAGCAGGTTCAATTACCGACCTATCGACTCGCTACCGCATCGCGTCAATGACGAAAAGCTTTACCGCGGCAGCTGTGTTGAGCCTGCGCGACGAGGGCGTTCTGTCTATTGACCTTCCGGTCGACGAGTACGCACCAGAGTTGGAAACAATTTGTCGCACCGAATCCGGAACTCGCGTCACTTTGCGGCATTTGTTATCAATGTCATCCGGCTTAGCAACTGACGATCCTTGGGCCGACCGACATCTTGATGCCACAGCAGAAGAAATGAATGACCTCTACCGACAAGGTGGGCTGTATGCGTTTGCTCCCGGCACCCATTTTGAATATTCAAACTTGGGCTTCGCTTTGATCGGTCGAGTTGTCGAACGAGTCACGGGTCGTCGAGTGCGCGACTTCGTCGACGAACGTCTACTCGCGCCATTACACATGACCTCAACGACATGGGATCCCCCGCTCGATCAGACATGGGCCCCGCCCACCCGCGTCCAAGATGGCCAGATCATTCCGGACGGGACTGACCCTTTGCGCGACGGCGAGATTGCCCCCATGGGTGGCTTATGGACCACCGTTGACGACTTAGCACGGTGGGTGATGTGGTTAAACGAAGCCAATAGCAACACTGATTCGCAAACTGCCCGACTTAACGTCGCATCTCGTCGTGACATGCAAGTGATGCATACGTATGCCGGTGTGATTGCCCTCGATGGCGATAAGGCCCCAACCGGATACGGATACGGACTCATGATGCGCGACGATCCAGATCTTGGGATTGTCAATTCGCATTCGGGTGGGTTGCCTGGTTACGGAAGCAACATGCGTTGGTTGTCGGGTCGCGACATTGGTGTCGTCGCGATGTCAAACACCACATATGCACCGATGGCGATTTTTACTCACCGTGTTTTGAAAATGTTGCACTCGGCCAATCTTGTGCCCGTGACCAAAATGAAAATTTCAGATGCTCTACAGCAAAGATCAGATCAATTAGTTGCATTGCTGAATCAGTGGGACTCTGACCACGCGCAATCAATCTTTGCTGACAATGTTTCCTTAGACGAATCATTTGATCGACAACAAGCCGCTGCGCTCAAGATCATCACCGAACACGGCCCATTGGTGATCAAATCAATCACACCAAGCAGTCACGCGGAAGCGTTCATTGAGTGTGTCAATGGCAAGAAGATTGAAATCTTGCTCGGTCCTCTTCATTTGGCGCCGATTCAGTGGTACGAAGTGAAATAGTACGAATTCATATCGTTTTATTTCCAGTGTGCTTTGATAACCGCGAGTTGCTTCATTGATTCCGCTGGTCCACCCGAGGTTGGTCGTTCATCACTGTGCGACTCCCCGACCATTGCCGCCAAAGTGCTCGCCGTTGACATTCGTAATGCATCAAGGTCGTACCCGCCTTCAAGCATGACTAATCGCCGACCTGCGGGAACCAATTGCAAAATGCGTTGCATCATGAGTGGGTAATCGGCCGAAGACAGTCCCATTTCGGTAATTGGGTCATTGCGGTGTGCATCAAACCCGGCCGAAACAATGAGCCAGGTGGGCACGAACTTTTCACTCATCGGCACAATCAATTGATCAAACGCTGCGAGATACACATCACCGGTTGTTTGTGGCGGCAATGGAATATTCATTGTGTATCCCGCTCCGTCACCAATACCTGTTTCGTCGTACCAACCGGTTCCGGGATACAACGGCCATTGATGTAACGACACGAATAACACGCGGGGATCGTCGTAGAAAATATCTTGAGTTCCATTGCCATGATGCGCATCAAAGTCAACAATGAGAACGCGTTCGCCAGCATCAGCGAGCGCGGCGGCGGCTACGGCGACATTTGAAAATAGACAAAATCCCATCGTCTCGGATTTAGTGGCGTGGTGACCAGGTGGGCGCACTGCACAAAAAGCTGAGTCAGCTTGACCCGCTTGTAACGCTCGAATCGCCGTGAGGCCTGCTCCTGCCGCCAACATGGCCGCGGTCCACGATCCAGAAGATGCTCGCGTGTCGGGATCAAGTCGGCCGCCGCCAGATTGAACGACGCTTTCAATGCGATCAACGTGAGCTGCAGTATGAACCCGGAGTATTTGCTCGCGCGTTGCCGGTTCTGGCACCAAAGGAATCAGTGCGTCAGAGATTCCGGCTTCACGCGATCCATCAATCACCGCACCCAGGCGTTGTGGTCGTTCTTGGTGTTGAGGACCATTGAGATGATCTAAGTACGCCTCGTGAGTGGCAAAGAGAATGCTCATTAACTCAAACGATACGACATATGGAGTTCGCTTCTATTGCGCGGCGCGGCGTTCAAATGCTGCATCAATTTCGGCCGTGATCGCCGCAGCAAGAATTTTGTTTCCGACCAAACTCAAATGGAATCCATCGCCGTCGCGTGACTTCTTACGTTCACCATCACTTGGGTCGATGACGAATTGCGAATAGTTGCCATCAAGTCCCAAAAAGAGATCCCAGACATCAAGGTAAACCACATCGGCGCCACTCGCCCGAACAGCATCAATCGCGTTCTTTGTTGCGGTTCGTATGCTGGCTAAATTCGCACGAAACGCTTTGCCTTTTCCATCGGGAGTTCCGACCCACACCAAAGAACGACCTTGTGAAGTCACCAAGGTGACGAGTTCGGTGACGCGCCGTTCGTATTCAAGTGACCACTCGGGATCATTTGTTGAATACGACAACTCATCGACATACACATCTTGACCATCGTTAGCCCCAAGACCAATCACCACCACATCGGCATCTTCTTGAGGCACCCACACATTGAGATGATTTGGCCAATCAAAAAATCCTGGTTGGCTTAATCCAGATGAACCGTGGGTTGCCAAGAAAGTTGTCACGCCTTTCCGATCAAGAATTGATTTCAGCAAACCACCAAACCCAGATGCGAGAGAGTCGCCATAGATACTCACGCGCGGCGGACCTTGAATCTCAATGGTTGTGGCGGTGATCTCCGAAGGCAGTGTTGTGACAAGCCCGACTTCTGGAGCAACAGAAGTCGGTGTTATTCCATTTTCTTCCACAGATGAGCGAGCGTCGCTCGGACGAGAGTCTGAACTCATGGCTTGCACCGCGAAAATCACCGCCATCAACACAGCAGTAACGCCAAGACCAACCAGCGTGCGGCGCCGGACATACACCTCGCGTGGGAGAGGGGTTGCGCGTGGCGATGTCTCTTTTTCTGACTCGCTCATGTACTCCCACCCTCGCCTGTTGGTCGTGACCGATCTATGTCACCAATGTATAGGAGGCTATGAAAGCATTTTCTCTACCAATTTGGCACTACCGTCGAGTGGGTGATCACTGGGTTACGACAACGTCGACACGCCGCAAGCGCACGACTTTTCGATGATGGAATCGTGTGTGCTCGGGTGCGCAAATGGCCGAGCCGTCCTGATATCGCCCATTTAGTGCTCACCGACCACACAGTCGCCCCGTCACAAGGCTCACTTGACGAGTGGACCAACTCGCTCAGGACCGAGGGTTACGGGTCGATCCGTACCGGTGCCTTGTCGCAGAGTGCCGCGGCACCGTTTGAATTAGCCGGATTCCACGAAGTTCAGCAATTGGCTCTCCTACGGATGAAAACTCCCATCGCGCATTTCACAACTCGAGCAGGTCGACGACCCCACCATGAAATGCGTCCGCTTCGATCGCAGCGTGCACTAGATGTTGCCGCTCGCCTGGACCATTTAGCCTTCGACTCAGGATGGGACCTCGACGTTGCTGGTATTGAAGAAGCCTGTCGTGCCACGCCAGTTCATCGCATTCGATTGGCGGTCACCGCAACTGACGAGCCAGTCGGGTACATGATCACTGGTCGTAACGGATCGGCTGGATTCATTCAACGCTTAGCCGTAGATCCTGCTCATGAGGGCCAAGGGGTCGCTACTTCTTTGCTCCAAGATGGATTGGGATGGCTGACCCGGCGCCGAGTGACCGATATTTTGGTCAACACACACCTTGATAATGAGCGAGCCTTAACGTTGTATCAACGACTCGGCTTCGAGCAACTCCCAGAAAACTTGCGGGTCATGGAACTATCACTCGAATCACCACTCACTGAATCAGGTGTCGAATGAAGTCCCGAATGTCGTTGGCCTTCGGAATTTTTCTTGTTGGAATGATCATTCCAGCCCAGAGCACCCAAGCTGCAACGCCAGAGATCATTTCGTCACTCATCAGCCAAGATCAGTATGTCGCTGGTATCGAAAGTTCACAGATTCGTTTCAGCGTTGCTTTAAGCGGTCGCGATCCAACATCAACCTCCTCAACAAACTTAGTCATTACGTCATATCGGCCCGTGCACACTCGCCAAGAAGTGCGCGATGCATCATCGGGTAAGTTGCCGTCAACAGTTGACACAGTCATTGTGAATGTCAGCAATCTCCGTGATGTCGCTACTGGTCGAGTTGATATCGCGATACCTATTGAGATTGGAGTTCGCACCAAAGATGCCTTGCAAATGTCGGCGAGTGGTTTATATCCAATCAGTATCGGATTGCAAGAAGACAAATCTGTCACGAGCCAAATCGTGACTTTTGTTGAACGACTGCCACAAGATGTGACAAGTCCGCTTCCGAGTGAAAACTTTGAAATCGCGCTCATCGGCACACTCGACGCCCCAGTGAGCTTGCAGCCTGATGCCACTTCCCAAATCAGTCAAAGCACTCGCTCAGTAATCACTGAAGCTATTTCAACTCTTGAGGCAAACCCTGATACGCCGATTTCATTGGCGATTCGCCCCGAATTAGTTGACGCATTGGGTAATTCAACTGACGAAGACACGTCTCTTTTGACGCGTCTCCAAAATGCGGCGTCATTACAACTACTGCCGACAACCTATGTGGATGTTCAGCCTGATGAATTGTTGGCACAACGAAGTTCAGATGTCTTCATAAGTCAATTACGACTAGGTGAAGATGTTCTCGCTGCCGGCCTACCAAACATGTCGATCAATCGTGACTCATGGCTGCAAACATCACCTTTGTTCAGTGGCGGTGCTCTATTGCTACGTAACCTCGGCTTGCGAACAGCAGTGTTGCTCAGCGACTCGCAAAAAACCACAGCAAACGGAATCTCGGTTTTCGCTGATTCGACTCGGCTCGTCGAACTGAAACTTTCAAATTCTGATCGACTGACCGCGGCTTTAGCCGATACCAACCTCAGTGCGGCCCTCACTCGCGGCTCGGATGAACCAACTGGTGGGCCCTACCTCGTGGCCCAACAAATTTTGGCAGAGTTAAAGATTCTTCGTTCAGAAATCATTGACAGAGATGAAACGATGAGTGGTCGGGGTGTCATATTGTCGACCGAGTCTGGCGCCTTGCCGTCGACCGCGTTAGTGAACGCTCTCATCGACTCGGTTGCTGGCCAACCCGACATGCGGTTTGTATCGCTCGAGGATTTGTTAAACACAATGACCGTCAGCATTGTGGATGGATTGCCGGTGGCGTTTGAACTGCAATCGCTCGCAGATTCGTACCCCAGTGAATCCGCCTTGCGAGATTTTTCCGATCGGGTCAATGGTTTTTCAGCCATGTTGCCTGATGGTGACGAACGTCGGGACCAGTGGCAGCGAGTGGTCAATGTGTTGCCGGCGCGGGGGCTGACACCGATTCAGATGCAGTCATACATAGACGCTGTTGATGCGCAACTTGTAGCCCTTGGTGCCTCAATAGTGACCCCAGGCTCGACAACTTTCACTCTGGGCGGGCGCGACAGCTCGATTCGCTTGTCACTACGTAACGACAATGACACCGACTTGTTGGTACGAATACGTTTAAGTAGCTCGAAATTGAGTCTCGCGACCGACGAACAGGTCGTAACCCTGCCTGCAGGGACCTCCACCCTCGTCGAAATCCCCGTCACCGCCAAAAGTAACGGCCGCTTTCCCGTCACCTTGCAACTTCTCACCCCAACCGGCGATATCCCCATTGGTGCTCCAGCAAAATTCTCTGCTCGGGTTAATGCTCTGGCTGGTCTCGGCCAGTTGTTCTCGGGGATTGCTCTACTTCTTTTGTTGTCCTGGTGGATCCACCACCTCCGCCGCGAACATCAACGCCGCCAAGTCGAAACTGGCGACTCCTCAAACCGGCATCCGGCTGGCGACCATTTGGCCTAGTGCAGGCGAACTAACCTACAAAGGTGACTTCTTCTGCCGTTCGCATCATTACCGACAGCGCATGTGACCTTCCTGATTCGGTCGTTCAATCTCTCGGAATCGAAGTGGTTCCCTTGTTCATCAGATTTGGAGATGACGAACTCATCGATCGCGAACAACTGACGACCGCCCAGTTTTGGGAGCGATGCTCCGTCGAATCCGATCTACCTTCAACTGCAGCGCCTTCACCTGGTCGTTTTGAGGACACAGTTCGCAAGCTGCAAGGCGAGGGCGCAACTGGTGTCGTCATTATCAACTTGTCGGGCGAGCTCTCTGGAACGATTGCGGCAGCTCGATTGGCCGCCGAAACTATGAAAACGTCGCTTGATGTACGTGTCGTTGATAGTCGTACCGTCACGATGGGTCTCGGAGCGATCGTGGTGGCATGTGCCCGTGCCGCTCAAGCCGGAGGAACTATTGATGACATTGAGGCACTTGCCAAAGACCTGAGTGCTCGCTGCAAGGTCTGGGGAGCCCTCGACACCCTCGAAAACCTCAAGAAGGGTGGCCGAATTGGCGGTGCAAAGGCGATGTTGGCCTCCGTCCTGTCCATTAAGCCAATCATTGAAGTCCGTGATGGAGTCGTGCAAGAGGGCGGCAAACAACGCACTCGGAGTAAAGCGCTGACTTTCCTCGTTGACAAAGTTCGTGAAGCTTCCGCTCACCCTGGCATCAGCCAACTCTGTGTCTTACATGCAGACTGTTCAGATGTTGATGCATTCGTTGATCAACTGAAGACTGTTTACTCAGGCGAGATTTTGGTTGGCGAGATCGGCGCTGTCGTCGGTGCACATGCCGGCCGCGGAACAATCGGAGTCGCTTTCTTCGAAAACTAAACGCGATAACTGCATCATTGAGTCGTCGTCGCCTCAAGAGAGTTCACACAAGATCACAGTGGTATTCCGCAGTCCGCACAGTTACGACAACTAGCGTTCAATCTCAAGCATGTCCTCGTCGTCCCACCCTTCTGCTCCGCAGCCTTCAACGATTATCGCTGAGAGGTATCGCCTTGAGTCTTTACGCGCTCATGGCGGTATGGCCGATGTCTGGCAAGCAACCGATTTGCAGTTGACTCGGACAGTCGCAATCAAACTTCTCAAACCACATTTAGCCGCCGAATCAACTTTGGCTGAACGTTTTCGTCGCGAAGCAATCGCTGCGGCAAATCTCAATCATTACAACATCGTCACGGTGTACGACGCCATTGAAGACAACGGTCGTCAAGCCGTCATCATGGAGTTTGTTGACGGTGAGTCGTTACGTGAACGTCTTGATCGCGAAAAGACTCTCAGTATCAACAGTGTCTTGAGTATCGGTTACTCGGTGTGTTCGGCTCTCGAAGCTGCACACAAACAAGGGCTGATCCATCGCGACGTCAAGCCGGGAAATATCTTGATCAATACCTCGAAGCGCGTCATGTTGACCGACTTCGGAATCGCCAAAGCACTTGATGGTGACGAAGACTTAACGAGCGAAAACATCATGATGGGTACTGCGAAGTATTTATCACCCGAGCAGGTTCGCGGCGACAGCCTTGATGCCCGCGCCGATCTCTATTCGCTCGGTCTCGTGATGTACGAGTGCCTCGCAGGCAAGGTGCCCTTTGTTGGTAAGAACGACACCGATACCGCTTTGGCGCGCTTGCATCGTGATGCAACCGATATCGCTAAGCATCGTCCTGATGTCGATACCTATGTCGCTCAAATCATCAATCGCTTAATTGCGCGTGAGCCAAAAGATCGATTTAATGATGCAGCTCAAGCTGGCGCGGCCATCCGCCGAGTCATAGAGGGTCGAAAGTCTTCAACTCCGGCTGGAGCGAAGCGACCGCCAAGTGACCGCACTCCAACACCCGGAGTAGTCATTCGACCTAAAGGTCACACGCCAACGGGGATAACGCGCGAACCAACACCATCAAAGATTGCGTCAACAAAAAGCACCACGGCATTCAAACCCACACCAGTGATGTGGGTTGGTGTCGTAGCGATACTTTTGCTCGTGGGTGTTGTGTTTGCCCAGTTCAATAAGTCCGACTCGACTTCGGTCAACATGGCCACAACCACAGTCGCCGTCACAAATCCTGTTATGTCTGGCCCTGTGAAAATCACTGGTATCAAATCTTTTGACCCACAAGGTGATGACAAATCTGAAAACGACAACGAGGCCAACTTCGTCACCGACGGCAATGCAATGACAGCTTGGTCAACAACGTGTTACAAGTCGTCGACCTTTGGTAGCAAATCAGGTGTTGGTTTAGTCATGCAACTGAATGGAGCGGCGCTCGCACAACTGCAAGCCGACGTTCAAGGTGATGATTGGAAGGCCAAAGTTTTCACATCAAACACCGCTGGTACCGATCTTGAATCATGGGGTTCTCCTATTTGGGAAGGTTCGGCCGATGACGGTTCAACGATCACCGCTTCGTTTACATCACCCTCACAATTTGCTTTGGTGTATCTCACACAAATTGGTAAGAGCGGTTTTTGCAGCAACAACAATCCGTATCGCGGCTACATCAGCGAAATTCGAATTCTTTCAGGCCCATAGTTGACTGACGTGATTCATGCCATCAACACCATCTCTTGACTCATTATTAAGAGATCACTATTCAATGATCCGAGCGATTTGTCGTCGCATACTGCTCAACGACTCTGATGCCGACGACGCCACACAAAATGCGATGATCGCAATCGTTCGAGGTTACGAATCTTTTGATGGGCGCTCGGCTTTTTCAACTTGGGTCTACCGCATCGCAACCAATGCCGCTCTCGATGAACGCCGACGCCGCAACCGTCGGCCTCTCTCGCTCTTTTCGAATGATGGGCAACAGGTCGATATTGCTGATACCCGTAGCGATGATCAGCAATCGGCATTCGAAGCAACCGACTATCTCGCTCATGGGCTTGCCCAGATCCCCGAAGAATTCCGCATTGCGCTGGTACTTCGTGATGTCGCCGACCTTGATTACGAAGAAATCAGTCAGGTACTCGGTGTACCGATTGGCACCGTCCGATCAAGAATTGCCCGCGGTCGTGGACGACTCGCCGACATTTTGGGGAACTTAGAAGCACCATCCGAACGTCAAAACCCAGACACTGGACATCAATCATGAGCAACGACCCGACCAACAACACTGACAACAACATCACGATCGATGAATTGGCAAGTCGTTTGATTGATCGCGATATTGAAATGAGTGAAGTGCCTCACGAACTACGCACCACTGTTAACACTCGAGCCGCTGAATTTGGCACGAACCGTCAACAACTTCTGGCGGCACTCCCCCATGTCGATGGTTCCACAATCGATGACGCTGTTCAGCGTGCAGTGATTGCCGGCAAAACCCAGTCGAAGCCCCGCAGACTCGGTATGTATGTCGCGTCCCTTGCGGCAGCGGCGGCAGTCGTTGCAATTGTGGGCGTTGCGGTCACTCAGTCGGGGTCGTCAGATCAATCCGTGAGCGACATGACCTTCAGTGCAAAAATGTCTCCCGAAGTGGTGGCGGCGCCGGAGTCAGCCGGGGCGCCAGCTGACATGACTGCGGACAGCTTCGCTCCGATGGCCGCCGACTCAACTCTCTCTGGGGCCAAAACTTCGTACATCATCAATGACATCAATGAGCTTCAGGACTTGGTGTCTGAATGGTCGGTTGAGGGTTCTGTTGTTCCACAAAAAACCGAGCCACTGTGTGACGACCCACTGCGACCGGCCATTGATATTGAGACGACTCTTGCTGGTGAGCCAGCCGAAATTCATTTCTCTGTCCGCGACGGAATCGTTGTGTACCGCCTAGATAATTGCTCCATGCTGGGCGGCATCGTGCCGTAATTGGTATTCGTGGCTAGCCTCATAAGCATGGCTGGCAATCCGCTTACCGACCCAAATTGGGCATCAGATTTCACCGAAACCATTATCGATACGGTTGACAAGGTTCGCGATCGCACGACTAAGCCCATCGTCATGGTGGCTCGAGGTTTGGTCTTCGGATTACTCAGTACTTTTCTCGGCTTAATGGCCTTGGTCTTGTTGCTCGTTGGTATCTCCCGAGGCTTGATCAACCTGTTGGAATGGCCACTCGATCACGACTCGGCTGTCTGGATTTCACATATTGTTCTTGGTTCGCTGTTGTGCCTCGTCGGCGCAATCTTTATGGTTCGCCGCCAAAGTAAGGAAGGCATCTAAATGTCTACTCATCATCGCGTCATCATTATCGGTTCAGGCCCAGCCGGACTTACTTCAGCGATCTATACCGCTCGCGCGAACCTCGCGCCTTTCGTCATCGAAGGTGAACCGAGTAGCACAAGTGATCAACCTGGTGGTCAGTTGATGCTCACCACCGAAGTAGAAAACTTCCCGGGATTTCCCGAAGGAATTATGGGTCCAGAACTGATGATGCGTTTTCGCGATCAGGCGGCGCGCTTTGGTGCAACGTTCTTAACCGGTAAAGCAACCAAAGTTGAATTTGGTGAGAAGCCGCTGAAGGTCCATGTTCGCGACCAAGTATTCACCGCAGATTCAGTGATTATTTCAACGGGCGCACAAAGCCTCATGCTTGGTCTTGAAGCTGAAGAACGCCTCATCGGACACGGTTTATCAACGTGTGCAACCTGTGATGGTTTCTTCTTCCGCGGCAAAGAGATTGCTGTCGTTGGTGGTGGCGATTCGGCAATAGAAGAAGCCAGTTTCCTCACAAAATTCGCTTCAAAGGTGACGTTGATTCATCGACGCGATTCATTCCGTGCCAGCAAAATTATGCAAGACCGCGCACTCAATAATCCGAAGATTGAAATGTTGTGGAACACCGCAGTCACCGACATCATTGGCAAAGATCACCTTGAATCAATTTCGCTCAAGAATACGGTGACTGGTGCAGAAAGCAGCATGAACGTTGCGGGTCTCTTTATCGCAATCGGTCACCGTCCAAACACCGATGTGTTTAAGGGTGTCATTGACATGGAAGACAGCGGTTACTTAATCACTCGTCCTGATAGCACCTACACAAATATTGAGGGCGTCTTTGCCTGTGGTGACGTGAAAGATCACGTGTATCGCCAAGCAATTACTGCTGCCGGTTCGGGATGTATGGCCGCAATCGACGCCGAGCGTTGGTTAGAACACCAGCACTGACTCATACGCTGTAACATTCGCTTGTTACACACGTACGCAAAGGATTCGCTATGGCTGATGGAATTGTCACTCTGACTTCAGGAACATTCGACGAAACAGTGAACTCGTCATCGACGCCTGTTGTTGTTGATTTTTGGGCCGAATGGTGCGGTCCATGCAAGATGATCGCTCCCATTTTGAGCGAAATTGCTACCGAAAAGGCTGGTCAGGTCACGATCGCCAAATTGAACGTCGATGATCACGGAGATATCGCTCAGCGCTATGGCGTCATGAGCATCCCGACTTTGTTGGTCTTCAAGGACGGCAATTTGGTCAAGACCATGGTCGGCGCCAAAGGCAAGGGTCAACTGCTGTCGGAACTCGAGGAATTCCTCGCCTGATGGCTATTGCGCCCGGTGATGCGGGTGAAGCGGTTCGACAACTGCAACATCGCCTCGGAGCAGCTGGTTATTTGCCAGATGCTGGAGTAACTCCCGATCTGTATTGTTCTGGCACCCAACAAGGGGTGCGCTCATTTCAAGAAGACCGTGGTCTGACGGTTTCTGGAGTCTGCGACGACGATACGTGGACAGCACTGCTGGAAGCATGGTGGGATTTAGGCGACCGAAGTCTGATGTTGCGCTCCCCCAATCTGCGAGGTGACGATGTCGCTGAACTTCAGCGTCTGCTATCGCGATTGGGCTTTGATTGCGGTCGAATTGACGGCATCTTTGGACAAAAACTCAATCAAGCATTGCGTGATTTTCAACTCAACGCTGGTCTTGACATTGATGGGGTATGCCATGACCACACAGTCGTCGTATTGCGCCGACTCTCGCGCATGACTGGTGATGGACCAGGAATTGCCGCTGTTCGCGATTCTGAGGAAGCCCAGCGCGGACAACCCCTTGCGGGACGCCGGGTCGCGGTTGGGCAATTTGGAGATTTTGATCTGTTGCGTACCGCTTTGAGTGATGCGTTGCGCGAGCACGGAGCGATGTTGATCGAGCTCACCGATGAAGAAGTGCCTGCTCAGGGACGTACTGCAAACCTTTTCGGAGCCGATGTTTATGTTGGTGTGGAATCAAGCGACAACACCGAAGCCCGGGTGGCCTATTACTCGGTTCCTGCGTTTGAGTCGGCTGGGGGTCGCTCTTTAGCGCACTTGATTGAACGACATTTACGCGATGTAGTTCCACGCATCTCGGTGACCGGCATGCGCTTACCTATTTTGCGCGAAACCAAGATGCCCGCGGTGTTATTGACCCTGGGACCAGTCGATTCGATGACTCAGCGCAGTCAACGAATCGCTCATGCCGTATTTTTGGCCCTCAGCGCGTGGGCGCCCTAAAAACCTCGAAAAGTAGGTTATCCACAGGCTTTTCCACACCTTGTGTGAAACTGTGTCGCGCGACTACAGGGTCAGAGTTGAGGGTTTGGCGGGGAAAATGTCTTAACTCGCGTGTGAGACTTATCCACAGATCGGTTATTCGACTGAGCCTGCACCCATCATCAGGTAATACAACCGCTCGAGATCATCAAGTCCGGCGAACTCGATGGTGACCGATCCCTTTTTATTGCTGTTCATTTTGACACTCACTCGAGTGGACAGATATTCCGAAATCTGATTTTCCAGTTCAAGAAGACCTGCGGGTGGCAGTTTCGTTACTGTGCCGCCACCAGACGTTGAGCCGTCATCGGTCTTACCTGGTTTCACGACCGCGGTCGCACCTTCTCCCCCACGATCACGAATTGCTTCTTCGATCGCGCGGACCGACCAACCCTCGGCAGCCGCCCGGCGGGCTAACTGCTCTTGGAAGGCTCGATCGGGAGTTCCGAGTAGCGCCTTGGCGTGGCCGGCTGACAGTTTGCCGTCGGCCAAGAAAGCTTGAATGGCGGCCGGTAAGGCAAGGAGGCGAAGCGAATTGGTAATTGAGCTGCGGCTTTTGCCAACTCTTTTCGCCACGTCGTCATGGGTCAGGCTGAAATCATCGATGAGTTGCTGGTAAGCACCGGCTTCTTCAAGTGGAGCCAAATCTTGACGATGGAGGTTTTCGACCAGGGCCTGTTCGACCGATGACATATCGTCGGTGGTCTTCACCACCGCTGGAACGGTGGCCAGACCCGCCCGCTGAGCAGCACGCCAACGTCGTTCACCAGCAATGAGTTGATACGTGCCGTCAGCCAATTGGCGTACCAACAAGGGCTGAAGAACTCCGATTTCACGAATTGACGCCGAGAGGTCGCTGAGCGACTCTTCATCAAAATGTACGCGCGGTTGATTGGGGTTGGGGGATAGATCGCCGACGGGGATCTCCACCAAGCTGGCTCCGCGAGCCGCCCTATTAGTTCCTGAATCACTGAGTCCCGAAGGAATCAGTGCATCCAGTCCTTTACCGAGTCCTGGGCGACGTGCCACCAGCTACCTCCTTGGCCACCATTCGATAGGCAATAGAGCCTTTCGACGACGGATCGTACACATTGATGGGTTGATGGTGGCTGGGGGCCTCCGATAACCGAACGTTTCGCGGAATGATCGTGGCGCAGACTTTGTCGCCAAAGTGTTCACGGACTTGCTTGACAACCTCAACCGACAACTGGGTTCGGGCGTCGTACATCACGCACAAGATGGTGCTGACTTCGAGGGTGGGGTTGAGATTCTTTTTGACTTTGTCAACATTGCGCAACAACTGGCCGAGACCTTCAAGGGCGTAATACTCACATTGAATCGGGACCAGGACTTCGCGGGCGGCCACCAGAGCGTTCACGGTCAAAAGTCCGAGAGAAGGAGGACAGTCAATAATGACGAAGTCGTACTCGTCAAGTTCTTGATCGATGGCTCGCTTGAGACGGTGTTCACGAGCCATTTCATTCACGAGCTCAATTTCGGCACCTGCGAGATCAAGGTTGGCCGGCACGACAAAGAGGTTCTTGACATTGGCCGGCTCGACACAATCGCCGATGGCTACATCATTAAGGAGGACATCATAAATTGAGGTCTCGATCCCTCGGGTTTCGATACCTACGCCCGACGAGGCATTGCCTTGCGGATCGAGGTCGATCAACAGTGTGCGAAACCCCAGTTCGGCTAGGCACGCCGACAGGTTCACCGAAGTTGTGGTTTTACCAACGCCGCCTTTTTGGTTTGCCACAGCAATAACGCGTGGCAAGGGCCGGTTGTGCTGAATCTCGGGGGAGTCGGTCATGGGGGTATTTCCTCACAGCGGCAACCTCACGGGATGTGGGGTTGACAAGGGTTAGATGGTGTTTCTCCGAGGAGGAGGAACACCGAAATCGTACCGTACGGGTATGGCAACAGGGCGGATGGCCCCAAATCAGTGTCGTTCAATGTTCCACGTGGAACATTTCTGGCGACTGGTGTTCTTTTTGGGGGCCTCCCGGTCGGTTGTCCGGAGTTGGATGTTCCACGTGGAACATTCAGGATTTCTGGAGAACCGCCACACCATGCAGGACTTCTCGCCATTTCAAGCCAGTGGCTTCCACTTCGGGATCACGCCAGCGGATCCCGTCAGACTCAGGGGGTTCGCTCACGATCAGAACTCCTCCTGGGGCTAGCAGTGGTGCGGCGTGTTGGGCGGTATAAGCCGGCGAGCCAAATCCTCGACAGGTCACGGCGTCCCAGGTGCGTCCGGGGAATCGTTGGGGGAGGAGAGCGACGTCAATTTCTAAAACTTCGACATGGGACTGAAAACCCATTCGGCCAACGAGCCGGGTGAGGAGGTCGGTCCTTTTAGCTCGCCGGTCAACCAAAGTGGTCATGACTTCTGGGCGAGCGGCAGCGATCACCAGGCCGGGGTCGCCTCCCCCGGACCCAAGGTCAACCACGGTTCGGGCAGTTTCGGGGAGGGCGGCAACAAAGGCCAGCGAATGGTCAATCACTTGATTTAGCGATCTATCCCCCAACATGCCGATGCGCTGGGCATCGCCCAGCGCATCCAACAACTTCTCTCGATTGTGTGGGCTCAGCGAGGGAACCATTGACATGGTCCCACCCTACGCCCAGTTGACTACTCCGCGGAAGCCGCCGGTGCTGCCGGCGAAATCACCACTCGACGATTGGGGTCTTCGCCCTCAGAGTGCGTGACAATGTCGGTACGACCAGTCAAGGCATCATGCACGATCTTGCGATCGGGTGAAGGCATGGCTTCAAGAGCTCGGGCCGAACCAGTTGACACGACTTCATCGGCAACCTGAGTCACGAAGCGACTCAAGGCTTCCTTACGCTTGGCTCGGTATCCACCGATATCGATACGCAAACGAGTGTCGTGGTCGCCCATTCGACGCTGGCTCACCACGCGAGTGATGTCCTGAACTGCCTGCAGGGTGCTGCCACGAGGACCCACCAAGAGGCCGAGTTCGGATCCGTTCAACTGAACTTCAATGTCGTCGCCTTGAATGTTGACCACAGTTTCGCCCGTTGCACCAATTGACGCAGCGAGTCCCACCAGGAACTTTTCGGCTTCGGCAGCAACTTGAGCTGGATCGGCCGGGGGACCTTCGGGGCGCTCACGACGGGGACGTTCGGCATTGTCTTTGTTGTCAGTCACGTTCTTTTCCTGCTTTCGTGGTTGCTTCGGACGACTTGGGCGCTCACCAGCGGCGGCACCGTCTTCGCGACGAGGACGACGCTCGCGACGATCATTCTTGGCTCGTGGAGTGCGGGGCTTGACTCGTGCTCGCACACGGGCTTCGCCTCGGGTACGACCAAAAAGACCAGCTTTTGGCTCTTCTAAAATTTCAAATTCTGCTTCTTCATCGGCCACTCCTAATTGATCGAGGGCAATGCTTTTGGCTTCTTCGATGGATTTTCCAGTTGTTTCTACCCATTCCATGGGATTTCCTGCTTTCTTATCTGACGTGAGAGTGGTGTTCAATCAGCCGCGGGGCGGCTTGGGGTGACGGGACTGACCGGACGGCTTCGGGCGGTTCGACGGTGTTGGCTTACCTTTGGCTGGAGTTCCCCCACCCTTAGGAGGGGTCACTCGCTTGCTCACCGTGGGGTTCGCTTTCGGAGGGCTCTTGGGTTGTTCTTTTGCCTTGCCAAGATCATGTTTCATCTGTCCAAAGAAGCCACCGGTAGCACCTTCTTCTTTGGAAAGTTCACGGGCTTTGGCGCTGGCGGCTTGGGCTTGCTGGCCGAGTGAGTGTTCTCCTCGGTAAAAACGGCGAGTGATGTACTGCTGTTGAGCGATACGAACCAAGGTCTGCGAGATGTAGTACACCACGAGGCCAACGGGGAAAAAGAACTGAAAAACACCAAACGCGACGGGGAGATACTGCATGATCTTTTGTTGCGAGGCAGACATGGTGGGCGAGACCGTCCGACTGGCGATCATGCGCTGCTGGACGAAGTACAGGCCCATCAATGCGATGACTAATAAGGCGTAAACAACACCCTTGCCAGGGTTGTCTTGGATTGCCTTGACTGGGGTGAGCGACAAGTCAATACCTAAAGACATCATGTCTGACTTACCGTTCAAACTCGCAAAAAGTTTACTTGACTCACTGATGTAGTCAGGCTTGATCACTTCAGATCCGCCCACCATGACTTTGTTACTCAAGCCGTGCAAGACGCGGAACATAATCAAGAAGATGGGCATCTGCGCCAACATCGGCAGGCATGAGGCCAACGGATTGACCTTGTGCTCTTGATAGAGCTTCATCATTTCTTCATTGAGCTTTTGACGATCGTTGCGATACTGGTTCTGCAAACGCTTCATTTCGGGTTGAACACGTTGCATTTCGAGCATTGACTTGGTGCTCTTGAGCGTCAGCGGGAAGATCAACATCATGATGACCACTGCAACGAGCGCAATGGCTGATGCGTAATCAGATGTCAGGTTGTAGAACTGGCTAATCAGCCAGGCGGCGGCTTGAAACATGTTAGGAAACCCTTCCGGTGGGGTGAACTGGGTTGATAGATGAACCGGTGATCGATGAACCGGTGAGACTTAAGCAATTCTCATCATGTTGATGAGTTCTGGCTTCGGGAACTGGATCAAACCCTGATGGACCAAAAGGTCGGCAACGCAACAGTCGACGCACCGTCAACCATGTACCGCGGCCGGCGCCATGAACGTGAACTGCTTCTTTGGCGTATTGCGAACAACTGGGAGTAAAGCGGCACGGCGACGGACGACCCTCGCGGGCCACTTGGTACCAATTAATGGCTTTGAGCAGGAAAGATTTCATAACGACATCAACTTTGGACTGACCATTTAGTCAGCAAGCCGGTCACTGACTGCGAGACATCCGAGTACGAAATATCTGCCGCCGGGCGAGTGAGACCAACCAGGTACAAGCCCGGGCCCAGATCGGAGGACTGCTTTCGTAGAACCTCGCGCAACTGTCGACGGACGCGGTTGCGCTTCACCGCTGTTCCAGCGGTGCGACCAATTGCAAAGGCCACTTGGGGCCCGTCAAGAGAAGGGTCCGACACCATGACACACCAAACCACTCCACTACGAAATCGGGTTCCTTCGCGACGTAATCGCGCAAAACCGTCTCGACCGTGAAGTCGTTCGATCAAGCCGACAGCTTCTTGCGGCCCTTCAAGCGTCGGGCTTTCAAAATTGCTCGCCCGGCGCGGGTGGACATGCGTGCGCGAAAGCCATGCTTGGCGGAACGACGCTTTTGATTTGGTTGATACGTACGCTTCATTACAAACTCCTCAATTCCTGGTTTTGCCCCATCCGGGCGAGAAACACCAGGTAGTGACCAATAATCAGCCGTCCTGACAATGTGCCTGCGGACTGAACCACATAACGCTTGTCAAGCGCATTGACGCAGGCTACGGGCGAAAGACCGACGGGGGCAACCCTAGCCCAGGATCTCCGTGTTTTGTGGATTATCCACAGCCTGCTAAGGTCGTCACTCCCAAGGTTTTGACACTTGTTGAAACCCTCGGGTGGCCGGCGTCAGCGCAGGTCAGAACCGTAAAACAATTGTTCATAAGTTGTCCACACGTTGTGGACACGCCTGTGGATGAATGGCCTATTTTTTAAAGGAGTAGCAGGTGGAACGCACAGAGGACTTGTGGACAGCAGTATCGCAACTGCTGCGCGCGCAGGTCTCTGACGCGGTCTGGTACTCGACGTTCAACGATGTTCACTCACTACCCAGTGACGACACCGTCTTGAGGCTCGCCGTTCCAAGCGGAACCGTCCGTGACAAAATCACCTCACGATATTTGCCGCTTGTTCTCGATGCAATGACTGAAATAGGGGCGACGTCAACACAACTTGAAGTTGAGGTGGTCTCGAATGACGCATCATCCACTGCTGTTTCCGAACCAACCCCGCAACCAATCCCATCGGCACACCCAACGACGCCAACCAAGTCATCAAGCAACGAGTCCGCGGCCGCCGACAAAGCCGAAGAGATGGCCGACCGTGCTGGCCTGAACCCGCGCTACACCTTTGAAACTTTTGTGAAGGGTGCCTCGAACAGTTTCGCCCTCGCGGCCGCACAACGAGTCGCCGAAACCCCTGCTCGGTCGTACAACCCGCTGTTTATCTATGGTTCTGCCGGGCTTGGTAAGACCCACCTGTTACACGCAATTGGGCATTACGTTCTCCAGAATTACAGCCACTACCAGGTGCGATACATCTCAACTGAGACCTTCCTCAACGAATACGTCGACGGAATCCGCAACAACACCATCGCTAACTTCAAACGCCGCTACCGCGACATTGACGTGTTGTTGATCGACGACATTCAGTTCATGGAAGGCAAAGAAGGACTCCAAGAGGAGTTCTTCCACACCTTTAACTCGTTGCACGGAGCCAATAAGCAAATCGTCATTTCGTCTGACCGAGTTCCTGACGCCATCCCGAACTTGGAAGAACGACTGATTGGTCGCTTCCGTTGGGGCCTCATCACCGACGTCCAACCACCCGACCTCGAAACCCGGTTAGCGATCTTGCGCAATAAAGCCGAGCGTGAAGGAACTGTTGTTCCCGGCGATGTCCTTGAATACATCGCTTCGCGGGTAACGAGCAACATTCGTGAACTTGAGGGTGCCCTCATCCGAGTCAGTGCTTATTCAAGCCTGAATCGAGTTGACATGACCGTTCCCCAGGCCGAACGACTCCTCGAAGATCTCTTGCCGAGTACCGCACCCAAACACCGGACCGATCAAGAACTCCTCACCGAGATCGCTGGTTTGCTCGGATTTGGAGTTGACGCCTTGCGTGGAAAGAGTCGCCAACGACCACTCGTGATGGCGCGCCAAGAAGCCATGTACGTTTTCCGCGAACTCACCGACTTGTCATACCCGGCCATTGCTCGCCTCTTTGGTGGACGTGACCACACCACGGTGATTCATGCAGTCGACAAAATCACCAGGCTCATGGCCGAACGCAGCGAGACCTACGATCGGGTCACCATGCTCGTCAAAAACTTGAAGTTGAGCTGATATGACCTGCAGAAAAAACACTCTTTCTCCCGTGATCAACAGACTGTGTACATCTCGTGTGCATAAGAGTTCTCGTCATGTGGGTAACCAACAGTTATCCACCACCACACCCCGCGAGCACACTTTGGTTGTGGATGGCTGTGTACAAGTGTGCGCGGGTCGTTTCTCGTCTCACGCTGGGGGAACGAGAGTTCATCCACAATCCACAGCCCTTATTATTAGAACTAAGTTAAATCCTCATCAAGACGTGATGACAACAATGAAGGAGCCCTGCCGTGAAATTTCGGTGTGAACGTGAAGTCCTCGCTGAGGCATTTGGGGCCGCAAGTCGTGCGTCAACGGGTCGCGCAACTAATCCGACGTTGTCGTGTTTGCGTTTAGTTCTTGCTGGAGAACTTTTGCGAGTCACCGGAACTGACGGCGATTTGACGATTGATGTCAGCCTCACTGTTTCTGGAATCAAAGACGGTGTTGTCTTGGTTCCCGCAAAACTCACGAGTGAAGTTGTTCGTTCGCTTCCTTCAGGTGCAGTTGAATTCGATCTCGGCGAAGACAAAGTTGATATCTCAGCCGGCCGCGTGAACTTCACAGTTCCGATTGGTGCAGGCGACGACTTTCCGAAATGGTCGGGCACAGTTGGTGAAGGTGCACCGATGGCAACCAAAGATTTGTCGGAAGCACTCAAGCAAGTCGTTCGTGCCGCAAGCAATGACGATGCACGTGGTGTGTACACCGGTGTCTTGATGACTGGTGTTGAAGGAAAACTTCGCCTCGTCGCAACCGACTCGTACCGCATGGCTATTCGCGACATCGCCGCCAACGTGATTCCTGACGAAGCAAGTTTCGTTGTTCCGGCTCGCGCTTTGAACGAACTGCAACGACTACTCGGAACCTCCGATCGTGTATCGATCAACATCACCGAGAACGACGCAACATTCGAGGTTGGAAATATTCGCCTGGTGACCCGCCTTCTTAAAGGCGCTTTCGCCGATTACAAGCGTTTAATTCCACCAAATTTGCCAAACACGTTGAAGGTTTCGCGCGAAGCAATGATTGATGCTATTCGTCGCGTGAAATTGGTTGCGCGCGATCCAATCGGCACACCATTGCGTTTGCAGGTCGCTGGTGACGCAGTGACTTTACGCATGGTGACACCAGATAACGGCGAAGCGACTGAACAAATAGATGCTGTTTCTTCTGGTAGCGATATTGAAATTCGTTTCAATAACGAACTATTGGCGTCTGGCCTCGAAGCATGCGGCACTGATGAAATCACCATTCAAACCAGCGAACCAGGCAAGTTAGCTCTTATTCGTGGTGTCGATCAGAATGAGTTCACGTACTTGTTGATGCCACTGAAGTCGTGATCGCGCGATGATCGTCGAGCAATTAGAGCTCGTCGATTTTCGCAACTACACCAACGCTTCTTTTGCGCTGACTTCTGGTGTTACTGCAATTGTTGGTCGTAACGCTCAAGGAAAAACCAACGTTGCTGAAGCGATGGCCTTCTTGGCAACACTCGACAGTTTTCGTCAAGTACCTCCCGTTGCACTCGTTCGAGAAGGCGCCGAATTCGCAACGATTCGCGCAGTGGTACGTCATAACGATGGTCGCGAATTGCAGGTTGAAGTGCAGATCCAACGGCAAGGACGCACGATTGTGCAAGTTAACAAGCAGCGACTTCCGCGCACTCGCGATCTACTCGGAGTTTTACGAGTCTCAGTTTTTTCACCCGATGATCTTGAACTCGTTAAAGGTTCACCGTCTGAACGACGCCGCTTTGTTGATGAGACTCTCGTTAGCTTGGCTCTACGCAACGATGCGTTACGGCTTGAACTTGAGCGCGTGTTGAAACAACGCAACACACTGTTACGCCAGGCCAACGGTCGCCTGACCGAAGAGGTCGGGTTCACTCTTGACGTCTGGGATGAAAAGCTCGCCACGGTCGGAAACGAAATTGGTCACGAACGAGCCACGGTGCTTGCTCAACTTCAACCATTAGTGCAACAGGCCTATCAACATCTTGCTGGTTACCCGATGGCAGTGACGCTGCAATACGAACCCGCCTGGCGGCGCACCGGCCTAGGTATGGCGCTGGCTGCGGCGCGCCAAGATGATGTTCGCCGAGGCGTCTCGACCGTCGGGCCCCACCGCGACGACATCGATTTATATCTAGGTTCTTTGCCGGCCCGAACTCACGCTAGCCAAGGCGAAATGCGGTGCCTGGCGCTGTCATTACGCCTTGCAGCCCATCAGTT
>Ga0209358_10001050_pt1 | contig 22736 bp, 16 predicted proteins | sample LauGreFa1BDMLBSN_2_FD_187574 | JGI IMG/M metagenome (GOLD analysis project Ga0209358, IMG submission 187574) | Freshwater lake microbial communities from Lake Michigan, USA - Fa13.BD.MLB.SN (SPAdes) (version 2) | ecosystem: Environmental > Aquatic > Freshwater > Lake | place: Lake Michigan, USA...
ATTGGACTTTTATAAGAAAGCATTCATTCATCGCTCGTCAAGTAAAACGGATAACGATGGCAATCCAATAAATTATGAGCGCCTGGAATTTCTAGGCGATTCCATGTTAAGTTCCATTATTGCAGCTTTTTTATACAATATTTCTCCTTCCGGAGATGAGGGTTATTTGACAAAAATGAGATCAAAAATTGTAAGTCGCGAACATTTAAATGAATTGGGTAAGGATTTAAATTTATTGCAATTTTTAGATAGCAAAGTCCCCGCTCAACATTTTGGCGAGAATATTCACGGAAACCTTTTTGAAGCGTTAGTGGGTGCAATTTATTTAGACCAAGGGTATTCCTATTGTGAAAAATTTATTGAAAAAAGAGTGCTACTTCCTTATGTAGATATTTCAAAATTGGAAGGAAAAATAATTAGCTACAAAAGCTTACTTATTGAATGGTGCCAAAAAGAGAAAAAGACATTCCATTTTGATACTTTTGAAGATAACGATTCAAATGGCGAACGGCTTTTTGGAGTTAAATTTAGTATAGATAATAAGGTGATTGCAAAAGCAAGAGCAACTTCAAAAAAGAAAGCAGAAGAAAAAGCTTGTCAAAGAGCTTATTTTGCTTTTCAAGATAAAATTGATAAAAAATAATTCGTTATTTCATAAAATCTACAACGATTTCGTTAGTAAAATAAAGGAAACATATCCATTTAGTAACTTTTTAATTGCTTAGATATAGTATATTTACACCATTATTTAAACGAATATGGCAATTCATAAATTACATATCGATGAATTTGATGAAGTTGATTATGAACTCATTGCAATTCACACTTCATTAGAAGATTATCGATTGGCTTATTTTTTGAATCAAAAACTGCCTATATTATTGAGTAAAAGCAAAAATGAAATTCAGATCAATATTAAAGAAGGCGTTACTTTTTTTTCGAGATTTATTTATGAAAACACGAACACCGATTGTTGTTGGAGTTTAGTTCAAAATAAAAACGAGGTAACTACTTTAACGACTAATAATAATCAGAATTTATTTGGAGAATCTAGTTTTGAAGTCGCTACCAAAGCCTTTCTTTTGCCGGAATTAAAAAAGGTAGATTACTTCTTAAAAATTGAAAATAGTGATGTCGAAATGGATAAAATAATTGCCTCGATGAATACGATTTCTCAAATAGCAACCGTTTATTCTGTGGATTCCAATAGCATAAAGTCAAAAAATAATTTAATTTTTTAATATAAAAATGATAACAAACAAAAAAACTAAAATTGTAGCAACATTAGGACCTGCTTGTAGCACTAAAGAAGTCTTGAAGGCAATGATTGAAGCAGGAGTAAATGTTTTTAGAGTTAATTTTTCCCACGCCGATTATACTGATGTTAAAGCAAAAATAGATTTAATAAGAAGTATCAATGAAGAATTTGGCTATACTGCCGCTATTTTGGGAGATTTGCAAGGGCCAAAACTTCGTGTTGGAGTGATGAATGAAGAAGTAATTGTAAATCCAGGTGATATTATTACTTTTCAAACTGCCGATGATGTTCCAGGAACTAAGGAGCGTGTTTATATGAATTATAAAGCGTTTCCAAATGATGTAAATCCAGGTGAAAACATCTTACTTGACGATGGTAAATTGATGTTTGAAGTAGTTGCTACCAATAAAACTACCGAGGTGGTTGCCAAAGTTATTCAAGGTGGACCTTTGAAATCTAAAAAAGGAGTGAATCTACCCAATACGAAAGTATCACTACCTGCTTTAACTGAAAAAGATGTACGGGATGCTATTTTTGCAATCGAGCAAAAAGTAGATTGGATTGCACTCTCCTTCGTTAGAACTTCTGAAGATTTAGTAGAGTTACAAGAATTAATTGCAAAACATTCAGAGCACAAAATTCCAATTATAGCTAAAATTGAAAAACCAGAAGGCGTTGCCAATATCGATTCAATAATCGCGCACTGTGATGGTTTAATGGTAGCTCGTGGAGATCTAGGGGTTGAAGTTCCAGCGCACGAAGTTCCATTAATTCAAAAAAAATTAGTTAACAAAGCTAAAACAGCTAGAATTCCTGTAATTATCGCTACGCAAATGATGGAAACGATGATCACAAGCCTAACACCAACAAGAGCTGAGGTGAATGACGTTGCGAATTCGGTGATGGACGGTGCCGATGCCGTAATGCTTTCTGGAGAAACTTCTGTAGGAAATTATCCAGTGCAAGTGATCCAACAAATGACTCAAATTATTGAAGCTGTTGAAGATTCTCCGCTGATTCAAGTTCCTCAAAATACCCCGCAAATTAAAACCAACCGTTTTATTACTAAAACGATTTGTCAGCATGCGGCTAATATGGCCAATGCAATTAAAGCCAAAGCAATATGTACTTTAACGAATAGTGGCTATACGGCTTTTCAAATTTCGGCATGGCGTCCACAAGCGGATATTTTGGTTTTTACTTCAAACAAAGTGATCTTAACGCAATTGAATTTAATTTGGGGAGTAAAGACTTTTTACTACGATAAATTTGTAAGTACCGATGATACCATTGACGATATCAATAAAATTGCTACCGAAAAAGGATTGGTTACTAAAGGCGATATGCTAATTAATTTAGCTGCAATGCCAATTGCAAATAAAGGAATGGTTAACACCTTGAGAGTTACTGAAATTGAGTAAATCTTAATTTATATATAAAAAAAGGGCTGGATAATTTCTAGCTCTTTTTGTTTTGGAGGTTATTTTCTCATTAAATTTGCTTCAACCTTTTCCATCTTCTCATTCTATCTTTTGCGTTTTTAAATGGTGAAGAAGTATTAAGTTGTATCATTTTTCCCAAAGTCCATTTATCGTACCAAGCAATTTCATAAAGTTCTTTATTCGTTTTGCTTTCAATTAATTTCAAAATTTCGTTTGTTGTATAATCTAGTTTTATTACAAGTGATTTGAAGTTTTCATTTTCGTAGTCCTTGTAAAACTTTTGTGCAAGTTGACCTAATTCGTTCCATTTAAATCCAGTTTCAGGAAAGTCAACTTCAAGTCCCATGCTTTTTTTATCATTCCACTTCAACACTAATTGTCCCCAACCTACAAGATAAGCAACAAGGTCGTTGATGCTCATATATGAATTTTTAGAATGTCCTTCTAAATCTTTAATAGTTGTTGATTCAATAGGGATATCCGAAAGTTCGTCTACCAATTTTTTATAGTTGTCAGTGATTGCTTTTAGTAATTCTTCTTTATTCTTAGGTATTGCCATTTGATTTCTGCAATATAAAATTTGATTTTCAACTTATTAGCTATTTTCTAATTGCTTAGATAATTATATCCATTATATAAATCATCGTTATACTCGAATTCAAAACCCTAGAACTCTTCTGCAAAAGTAGTGTCAACTTGGATCGTGTCTTTGACTTCAAACTTTAAAAAGGAACGTGCATTTCCGGTAATTGCCATCGGAATATGTTGACCAATAGTGTCTTCGGGCATAATTAATCCTCTGCGAAGCATTAAATTACTAATGAAAGTTTGCTTTTTATTTTCAATGGCTTTTAAGAATCCATCAGAGTTAAATTCGTACATAAATTTTTTAGGTTTTGGAACAATTGAAGCTAGAAACAAACATTCTTTTAAAGTTAAATCAGCTGGTTTTTTACTGAAATAAAAGTTGGCCGCTTCTCCAATTCCATATACGTTTGGACCCCATTCTATCACATTGAAATAGACTTCAAGCATGCGCTGTTTACTAGAAATGTGATTGTTCTCTAATATGTAAACCAATAGAATTTCTTCCAATTTTCGAGACAATGTTTTTTCACGAGTTAGAAATACATTTTTCACCAACTGCATGCTAATGGTACTGGCACCTCGGGAGAATTTCTTGGTTTTTAGATTCTTAATAATCGATTGCTTAAAGGCGTCGTTAATGAAACCTCTATGAGAGAAAAAAGAAGGATCTTCACAGGTTAAAACTGCCTTTTGCAAATAGGGTGAAATTTGATCTATTGGGGTGTAATTTGGATTGGAAGGACCCACAATAATTGGTCGCTGTTGCACACCTTTTTCTATTGCCCGATAGGTAAATTCTGAATTTAATTTGGATAAATTGGCTTCTCCGTATTTTAAAATACGAAGGTTTTCCTTCGTTAATTTGCTTTCAAAAACCAATTGTTTTGGTTTGTGTTTTACAAATTTATAGTCCAATTGGTATTCGAAATTTCCTTGTGTTTCCATGCCTTCAAAATGAGAAAATAACCCTTTAGGCAATGACGTAATAAACTGCTGCGCCTTCATTTTAGGAATGGCCACTCGAAGTTTGTAAATGGTGTCTTCCTCCGTATTGTACTCCGCAAATGGATGCATTTTTACTTCGTTCATTTGAATGGTAGAACTACTATCGATAGCCATGAAATGTTCTCCAAAAAGAAATCGATAATCGAAAAGAGCCTTCTTTACCACTACTTCTTTAGAAGCAATTTTAGGGTGACTCAAAGTTAAATTGGCAATCGAGGAGAATCCGTCAATATGCAATTCGCCACTTTCCATTTCTATTTTTGCAATATTTAAATGAATGCTATCAAAACTAGAAAGTAACCCAAAACGTTCGTTTAAATAAGGAACAATAATCTTAGAATGGTCACTATTAAAAAACTTCAAATCGGCAGTTTTATCTCTAGGATTCGCCGTCCCTTTGATATTCCATTTTTGAGTAAAAGAATTAGTTTTTACATCAATTATAGTAGTTAGAACCTCTTCTTTTAATTGTAATTGGCTCATGGTTAAAGCTACTTTTCTTCCCATATCATCCATTCGGAAAGACAGTTTCTCTAGCTGCATCTCGGTAGGAATTAAATTCAAAACTCGTGAGAGTAATTGATAGGCAGATTTTGCATAATTGCTATTTTCTGAAGTAGAATTATCAACTGATTTTCGTTTAAAAAAGGCATCGAAATTGCGCCCGTTTTTGTTTTTAACTAATTGGATAAAACCATTTTTCATTTCTAATTTTTCCAATTGGATGGTTCCAAATAACAACTTGAAAAGGTTAATTTTGGTAGTCACTTTTTCAACAGAAAATAGGGTGTCCGCTTTATTCGGAACTGCATTTATTTTTTGAAATTGAACCGTAGAAATTCCGTCAAAACTGGCCTTTTCAATCGTTAAATTGATATCGTAATTGGCAGCCATTTTATTTTCTATTTTTGCAATTGCCGTTTGCAACAGGGAATCTCTAAATACAAATAGCAGCACGAAACAAAGGATGATTAATCCGGTGAATATCTTTAAAAAAAGTAAGGCTTTTTGTTTTCTATTTCTCATGATTAACCGAATAATTCGCTTACAATATCTTCAATTTTGGCTACTAATCTTATTTTAATAAAGGTATTTTTAAGCGCAATTTTATTGTATTTGGATACAAATATTGTTGAGAAACCTAATTTTTCTGCTTCTTGAATCCGTTGTTCAATTCGGTTTACAGGGCGAATTTCCCCTGAAAGTCCAACTTCACCAGCAAAGCAAAAATCTTTTTCGATAGCAATATCTTCATTGGAAGATAAAATAGCGGCAACCACAGCAAGATCAATAGCGGGATCATCAACTGAAAGTCCGCCAGTGACATTTAAAAAAACGTCTTTCGATCCCAAATGAAAACCGGCTCTTTTTTCTAGAACGGCCAAGATCATATTCAACCTTTTGGCATTGTAACCCGTCGTACTTCGTTGCGGAGTTCCATAAACGGCACTACTCACTAAGGCTTGAATTTCAATCATCAAGGGGCGCATTCCCTCCAAAGTAGTTGCAATTGCAGTTCCCGATAAAGTGGCGTCATTATGAGAAATTAATATTTCTGACGGATTGGCTACTTCACGCAAGCCGGTTCCTTGCATTTCATAAATTCCGATTTCAGCGGTGGAACCAAATCTGTTTTTTAGGGATCGCAATATTCGATACACGTGATTTCTATCGCCTTCAAATTGTAATACGGTATCCACCATGTGCTCCAAAATTTTCGGCCCAGCGATATTTCCATCTTTAGTAATGTGACCAATTAAAATTACTGGAACGTTGGTTTCTTTAGCAAATTTTATCAGTTCAGCGGTGGTTTCACGAATTTGAGAAATACTTCCCGCTGCCGATTCAATGTAATCGGTATGTAGCGTTTGAATGGAATCGATAATTACGATTTCAGGTTGAATTTCCTCAATTTGTCGGAAAATATTTTGCGTTTTTGTTTCCGTAAGAATGTAACAATTGTCTCCGTTTGGCGTAATTCTCTCCGCACGCATTTTAATTTGTTTCTGACTTTCTTCGCCTGAAACATAAAGCGTTTTATAGGGTAATTTTAAAGATATTTGCAATAACAAAGTACTTTTCCCAATTCCTGGTTCACCACCTAAAAGAATTAAAGAACCCGGTACAATTCCACCACCCAATACTCGGTTCAATTCATTATCGCAAGTGTCCATTCGGATTTCTAACGTAGAATCAATTTCTTTAATTTTCAATGGTTTCGACGCTTTTTTAACTTCAGATGTTGAAGGTTTCCAAGCTACTTTTTCTTCTTTTTGAATAATCTCTTCTACTATAGTATTCCATTCTTTACAGGCATTGCATTGCCCCTGCCATTTGGAATATTGAGAGCCACAACTTTGACAAAAAAAAGAGGTTTTTACTTTAGTCATAATTTATGGTTTTGAATCTGAAGTTGGAGCTGCTGGAGTAGTTTCTGAACTAGTTGGAGCTTTGGCATTTTTCATTTCCTCCATTTTTTCGAAAATAAAATCATGAGTAAGATTCCCTATTTCTTCTCTTTCATAAGCTGCTTGATAGTATTTTCTGGCCTTCTGAAAATCGCCAGTATATTCATACATTAGTGCCAATTCGTAATTGGCTAACATGCTTTTTGGATATTGCTTTTCAGCAAGATTTGAGAGTTCCCCAAATTCATCGTAGGCTTTATTTTTAATAATTGCAGCTTCAATTGCTTTAAAATCATTAAAACGAATTCGAGTTTTTAATGCTAGTAATTTCTCGATGGTTTCGTATTTTTTGTTCAAATAATCAACGTAACCAGAGGGCAAAACTGCAATTTTTTCATTGTATTCATTGACAGAAATAGGTTGATATATTCCAAAAATATGATACAATGCATTTGGAATCGCATGCAAAACTAAAGAATAGTGCGATGCATTTTGAAAATTATCAAAACGATAATATAGATTTGGTTTTTTTAATTCTGTAACAGCAGCGTCCAATTGGGTGGTCTTTTCTTTTATCGATTTAATATCACCTGCGGCAGTTGCTTGATAATAAAATAGCTGTTGGTTTAACGCCGAAAATCGATCAAGAATTGTTTCTTCCATGGCGTCTGGAAATTGAGGGCTTAACGAAATATAAGCATTAAAAATGGGTTGGTCTTTGTATAAAAAGAAATTCAAATACCCTGCGGTTACATCGTGGCCAGCAATAATTTTAAATGGAGCAACTCGATAACTTTTTTCTAAAAACGGCATTAATTCTTGTCCGATAAATTCATAAAAAAGTTCCCCTTTTGCGTCTGGCATTCCTGATTCTGGATCTACACCACAATCCGTAAAACGCTCGTCTTTTTGATTTTGAGAAATTCCAACAATAATTACTTCTGGAATATCATCCCAGTATGCACCATAATTAAGCGCCCCACAAAATGGATTAAATAAATAATCACCGTCTAATAATAGTAGAATTGGATATTTCTTAGTTTTATTAGTCGCGTAAGATTCTGGAAGGGATATTGTAAATTCTCTATCTTCTTTTAATTTTTGAGAAAAAATAGTGTCTTTAGAGATTTGTGAAAACGTGATTATTGGAAAAATAAAAATAAATAAAGCAAGTAATTTTTTCATCGTTAATGAAGTTTTTTGATTTTCTGATTCCCTCAAAAGGTAGAGCAATATAATAATTTATTTGCTTCTATTCAATATTGGAAGAAGTAAAAATGAAAGTGCGCCTAAAAACACTAATAATAGCATTTGCGTAGTCCAAATTATCCAACCAAATGCACTCCCAGCTGTTTCAGTAATATTATAAAAAAGTAAGATTTTGGCCATTAAAAACGGGTAAGATCCAAAACCACTATTGGTGAATGCTATGGCGACACTCCCCACAATAAACGAGGTGATTACAGCACTTAAAGGCAACATATTGGTTTCTGAAATTACTAACAATCCAATATAAAACATGTATATATAAGAAAACCAAATAAAAATAGTGTGCCCTAAATACGACCATTTCTTTTCCATGTGTAATATACTCAAAATCCCTTCTTTTAGCCCAGAAATTTTTTCTTTCAATAGTAAGATAAATTTCAACTTAGAATAGAGATATAGTACTATAAAAGTGATGAAAAGTAATAACCCAATTACCAACAATAGAATTAAGTTTTGAAGAGGTACTTTATCTAAGACAAACGTTTTTAATATGTCATATTGAACAAAAAAGGCAACAATAATGAGCCCTAACAAAATAATCATGTCAACAATTCTTTCTGCTATGATAGAGCCAAATGCCTTATCAAATGGTATACCATTGTATTTTTTTAATACCAGCGCTCTGGAAATTTCACCCGATCTAGGAACAGTCATATTCATTAAATAACCTATAGAAACAGCCATAAAATTATTAGCAAATGACGTTTTATACCCCATGTGCTCCAAGGCATATTTCCATCGGTAGGCACGAGAGGCACTACCTAGAAAAGCAATAAAAATAGAAAAATTAAGGTAGTTATAATCCGCATTTTTAAAGTGCTTTTTTATCTCTTCAATATCCTTTTCAGAAAATTGATTGTAGGAATAGTAAATTAGAAAAACTCCCAAAAAAAGCGGAAGAATTATTGAGAGCCATTTGCCAATTTTTGCTTTCAAAATCTAGGTTAAAGAATTGTCGTTTTCATTAGGAAAAACGAGAGAAGGCTTAAAGGTTTTAGCCTCTTCAAAATCCATAATTCCATAGGAAATAATAATGATAATATCTCCTTTTTGCACTTTTCTAGCTGCAGGTCCGTTCAGGGTGATGTCACCAGAGTTTCGGTTTCCTTTTATCACATAAGTTTCCAGACGCTCGCCATTATTTATATTTACAATTGAAACTTTTTCGCCTTCAATTAAGTTAGAGGCTTCCATTAAAGCTTCATCAATAGTAATACTTCCGATATAATTTAAATCGGCTCCAGTAACTTTTACACGGTGTATTTTAGATTTTACAACTTGGATTTGCATGTGGCAAAGATAATTAATTTAATGAAATGGTATCTATCAATCGGATATTGTTAACAAAAACAGCAATAAAAACTCGGCATTTTTGGTCTTGATTTTTAGTTTCACACGTTTGCAATGTGGCTTCATCGGCAATTTCAAAATAATCCAATTTAAAGTCAGGTTGACTTTCAAAAACTTGGTTCACCCAAAGAGTGATTTCTGACAATGATTCAGTTGAAAATTTATTTTTTACTTCTAATAGCGTTTTGTAGATAAAGGCAGCTAAATTTCTTTCAGTTGGGGAAAGCCTTTCATTTCTTGAGCTCATAGCAAGGCCATTTTCTTCTCTAATAATAGGGCAACCAACAATGTTAATTGGAAAATTTTCTTTTTCTACCAATTTTTTTATGATTTGCAACTGTTGAAAATCTTTTTCACCAAAATAGGCGTTGGTCGGTTTCACAATTTCGAATAATCTTTTTACTATTGTTCCAACCCCAGCAAAATGTCCTGGTCGAAATTTTCCTTCCATTTGATTTTCTAAACCATCAAAATAAAAAGATTTAGAGGTCGTGTTTCCTTCATAAATATCGTCAACAGTGGGAGCGTAAATGATAACATTCTCACTGATCTTTTGGATTTTTACAATATCACTTTCTAAATTTCTAGGGTATTTTTCTAAATCTTCCGGATTATTAAACTGGGTGGGGTTAACAAAAATACTTATAACAGTTAGGTCATTATTGTCTAAGGACTTTGCTACTAATGACAAATGTCCTTGGTGCAATGCGCCCATTGTAGGAACGAATCCCAGAGTGGTGAAGGAATCAGAATTTACTTTTAAATGCTCTATTAAAGCTAGTTGAGTCTCGAAAATGAGCATGCTGTTTTATTGAAATATTGTGCAAACTTAAGATTTTAGTTATTAACTGCATAAATTTTTGTAAATTTGCATGTTTTTTATTTACAAAAGTAATACTGAATTTTAATATGGAAGATAAGAGGATATTGTATGTATCATCTGAAGTAGTGCCCTACTTAGCTGAAAACGAGGTTTCTCTAATGTCTTATGACGTGCCTAAAATGGTAAATGATCAAGGCGGGCAGATTAGAATTTTCATGCCTAGATATGGCAATATCAATGAGAGAAGACATCAATTACATGAAGTAATTAGATTGTCGGGAATGAATTTAGTGGTAAATGATTTAGATATGCCCTTAATTATTAAGGTAGCCTCGATTCCAAAAGAGAGAATTCAGGTCTATTTTATCGATAACGATGAATATTTTAAACGTAAAGCCACTTTTACAGATGAAGAAGGGGCATTATTCCCAGATAATGATGAGCGCGCCATATTTTTCGCAAAAGGGGTGGTTGAGACCGTTAAAAAACTAAATTGGGTTCCAGATATTATTCATGTTCACGGTTGGATGGCTGCAATGTTGCCGATCTATTTAAAGCATTATTACAAAGATGAAGCTTTATTTTCTGACACTAAAATCATTACTTCGGTTTACAGTCAGTCCTTTGAGGGTAATTTAAACCTTGAAATGATCAACAAAGTTAAATTTGATGGTGTTCCTGAAGCGGCGATTTCAAATTTAGAAACTCCTGATTATGAAAATATTATCTTGGCAACCCTAAACCATTCTGATGGAATAATCATTGCATCGGAAAACCTGACTCCAAGTTTAACAAAATTTATAGAAACATCGGGGAAACCTTTTTTACCTTTCACCTCGAAAGATAAATTCGCTGAAGTATATACTAACTTCTACAAGAATTTAGTTTAATAATATTATTTTAAAAATAAATATGCAAAATAAATCCATTTATAAATTACTTATTTTAGTTGGTATCGTTGTTTTTTTTGCCGCTTGTGATAAAGATTTTAATGAAATCGGATCGAATGTAATTGGGAATGACCATTTTGGATTAATAAAAGATGATTCTAAAACAGTTTTAGCCTATAACACTGCTATCGGTCAAGTGGAAACAAGTAACCTGCCCATCAATTCTTTAGGTTATTATAACAATCCCTTCTTTGGAAAAACAAAAGCAAGCGTGGTGTCACAAGTTTTATTAGACACTGTAAATCAAACTATTGGAACTAATCCTACGGTTACCAAAGTAGAACTTTCTTTACCCTATTTTAGCCGTCTAATTTCCAAAGACGCAACAACTGGTGATAGTACCTATGAATTGGACTCAATTCAAGGATTTTCCATTGTAAATGATAAAAAAGTATTTAATAAAATTAAATTAAGTGTATACGAAAATAATTACACTTTACGTGATCTTGATGCTTCACTTAACTTTTTAGATGTACAACGATATTATTCTGGTGAAACTTCAGTATTTGACACCTATAAAAACCCCCTTCGTTTGAATGACGATAGCAATTTGTCTCAAAACGATGAATTCATTTATAGTTCTGCAGAAATTAAAACTTACAAAACAGTTGATGGTGCTCAAGTTGTTGATACTAGATCCGCTCCAGGAATGCGATTAAAATTACGAAACAACTTTTTTCAAGACAAGTTATTCGGTGCAGGGGCAGCGGGAAAATTATTTAATAACTCCGTGTTTAAGGATTATTTCCGAGGATTATATTTTAAAGTCGATGCTTCTCCGACTTCCCCAAATCAAGGAAGTATGTCTTTGTTAAACTTCAAACAAGGAAAAATAATTGTTACCTATAACGTAACAGTGACTAGTTCGACTGGAGTAGTTTCTACAAAAGAAAGAAAATTTGCTATTAGTTTAGGAGGAAATTCAGTGAATTTATTAGAAAATGAAAATGCCTCAGCATATACTTCTGGATTGGCATCCAATACAAATGCAACTACTGGAGCTTATAATTTATTTCCAAAAGGGGGCGAAGGATCCATGTCTATCATTAAATTATTTGGTGATTTAGATGTAAGGGGGTATTCGTCAACAGGAGCTCCTACCGTGGGTCCAAACGGAATTCCTGACGAATTAGACGATCTTAGAAATCCATTAGACGGTAAAAAATTATTAGTAAACGAGGCCAACCTTACCTTTTTTATCGATAAAGATAAAATGGCTGGTGCAGCAGAACCTAATAGAATTTACTTGTACGATTTAAATAATCATCGACCTATAATAGATTATTACTTGGATTTTTCTGTGGCAAACAATACTAAAAACAATAAATACGTCCATGGCGGAATCATTGAAAAAGACGCTGCTACTTCGGCATACAATAAACGAGGAATAAAATACAAAGTACGACTAACCAACCACATTATGAATTTAATTAGTAAAGATTCAACTAATGTAAGATTGGGATTAGTTGTTACCGAATCCATTGGATTAGCTTCAAATTCTAAGCTTTTAAATTCAATTTCTGGAGCCAATCCATTTAATAAATATCCATCGGCAGCGGTATTTAATCCACTTGGGACTGTTTTATTTGGAAATAATATTCCAGTAACTGACCCAAATTATGCAAAGCGATTAAAATTGGAAATTTACTACACAAAACCTAATTAAAATACTCAACCAAAATAAAATATATGTGCGGAATTGTTGGTTATATTGGACATAGAGAAGCCTTCCCTATTGTAATTAAAGGCTTAAAAAGACTTGAATACAGAGGTTACGATAGTGCCGGTGTAATGCTTTTTGACGGAAAAAACCTTAAAGTTTGTAAAACTAAAGGAAAAGTGTCCGATCTAGAAGAATTATGTACTACAAATATTACAACCAATGGTTGCATCGGAATGGGACATACCCGTTGGGCTACCCATGGAGTTCCAAATGATGTTAACTCTCATCCGCATGTTTCAAATTCCGGTAACCTAGTAATCATTCATAATGGTATCATAGAAAACTATGCCCCACTAAAAAAAGAATTAATTAATAGAGGGTATGTTTTTCATTCGGACACCGATACTGAAGTTTTGGTAAATCTTATTGAAGATGTTCAAAAGAAAGACAATTTAAAATTAGGAAAGGCCGTTCAAATAGCTTTAAATCAAGTGGTAGGAGCTTATGCGATTTGTGTTTTTGACAAGCAAAAACCGAATGAAATAATTGTCGCTCGTTTAGGAAGTCCACTTGCTATTGGTGTAGGTGAAAATGAATATTTTATTGCTTCTGATGCTTCCCCATTTATTGAATATACCTCTAATGCGATTTACCTTGAGGATGAAGAGATGGCAATTGTGAGAATGGATAAACCTTTAAAAATTAGAAAAATTAAAGACGATTCTCTTGTAGATCCCTACGTTCAAGAATTACAAATGAACTTAGAGCAAATCGAAAAAGGAGGATACGATCATTTCATGTTGAAAGAAATTTTTGAACAACCAAGTGTAATAAAAGATACTTATAGAGGTCGTTTACACGCAAATACCGGTTTGATTCAAATGGCAGGAATTGAAGATAATATCGAAAAATTCCTAAATGCAGAAAGAATACTAATTGTAGCTTGCGGAACTTCATGGCACGCAGGATTAGTTGCCGAATATATCATTGAAGAATTTACAAGAATACCTGTTGAAGTTGAATATGCTTCTGAATTCCGCTATAGAAATCCAATTATTAATGAAGGAGATGTCGTTATTGCCATTTCGCAATCTGGTGAAACTGCGGATACTTTAGCGGCAATTAAATTGGCAAAAGAAAAAGGAGCTTTTGTATTTGGAGTTTGTAATGTAGTGGGATCTTCTATTTCTAGAGAAACACATGCCGGTGCATATACCCATGCTGGACCAGAAATAGGTGTGGCTTCTACCAAAGCATTTACGACACAAATTACCGTTTTAACCATGATTGCTTTACGAATTGCAAAAGCAAAAGGAACCATGGCCAATTCTGATTTTCATAGGTACCTTCAAGAATTAGAATTAATTCCTGAAAAAGTTCTTGAAGCACTTCAAACCAACGATAAAGCGAAAGAAATAGCGGCGACGTTTAAAAACTCTCACAACTGTTTGTATTTAGGTCGTGGTTACAATTTCCCGGTAGCCTTAGAAGGTGCGTTAAAATTAAAAGAAATTTCCTACATCCACGCAGAGGGTTACCCAGCGGCAGAAATGAAACATGGACCTATTGCTTTAATTGATGAGCACATGCCAGTTGTGGTAATTGCACCGAAATTAGGTCATTATGACAAAGTGGTTAGTAATATACAAGAGATAAAATCAAGAAGTGGAAAAATTATTGCTATTGTAACCAAAGGAGACACTCAAGTTCGTGATTTAGCGGATTATGTTATTGAAATTCCTGAAACTGCTGATGCATTATCCCCTTTAATAACCACAATCCCATTACAACTGTTATCCTACCATATTGCGGTAATGAGAGAATGCAATGTTGATCAACCTCGAAATTTGGCAAAATCGGTAACGGTGGAATAATCATCAAAAATAAATAATTAAAGCGTTCTATTTTAGAGCGCTTTTTTTATTTTTAGGGAATAGATAAATTTTTACGAATTACTTAATGAAATGTTAAAATTAAAACCTTTTATGAAATATAATTAACAGATTAAATAAAAACGATGTGAAAAATTTAAAGATTTAATTTGATTATTTTCTAAAATAAACAACGTCAATCTATTAAATCTCAAATTTCTTTAGGGATAATTTAATAATATGAAAATAAATACTAATTTAGCTACACTAACAAACAAATTTTAAACCACAATGAGAAAACACTTACTTATTTTGACATTGTTTTTTTGCAGCGTTTCGTTTGCACAAAAAGTAGTTTCAGATTCAATTAAAAAGAACACAGTACTAGATGAAGTTGTAGTCTCTGCTTCTAGAACTCCTGAAAAAGTATTACAGTCGCCAGTTACAATTGAAAGAATGGGGCTAAAAGACATTAAAAAAACAGCTTCTCCTTCTTATTACGATGGGCTAGAGAATCTTAAAGAGGTTCAAATGAACACCAGTAGTTTAACTTTCAAATCAATTAACACTAGAGGTTTCGCAACTGTTGCTAACGTTAGATTTATGCAATTAGTGGACGGAATGGATAACTCCTCTCCTTTATTAAACTTCGTGTTAGGTAATATGATTGGAATTTCAGAAATTGACGTTCAAAGCGTAGAATTATTACCTGGTGCCTCTTCTGCATTGTATGGTGCCAATGCTTTTAATGGTATTTTATTTATGAACAGTAAAAACCCATTCACAAGTGAAGGTATTAATGGTTATGCAAAATATGGTCAAACAAGCCAACAAGCGGCAGGAGTAAATAGTTTTGTAGACTATGGCGTAAGAGTAGCTCATAAATTCAATAACTATTTTGCTGCTAAAGCAAATTATACTTACATGAGAGGTACTGATTGGTTTGCTACCAATTATAATGATAAAAAAACAGCTGGAATTGACAGAAGCAATATCAATTACGACGGTATCAACGTTTATGGTGATGAGGTTTCAACTAACATTAAAGGCGTGGGTCAAGGTTTAGCTGCTGCTGGATTAATTCCTGCTTCTACTGTAAATTTATTACCAGACGCCAATGTAAGTAGAACTGGTTACAAAGAAATTGATTTAACTGATAACGTAGCTTCCAATACTAAATTGGATTTCTCTTTACATTTTAGACCATTTGGAAATGAAGATTTAGAAGTGATTTGGCAAAGTAAATTTGGTTTTGGTAATGCCGTTTATCAAGGTGCCAACAGATACTACTTGAATAACTTTTTCATGCAACAACATAAATTAGAATTTAAAGGAAAGAACTTCTTCCTTAGAGGTTATACAACCACAGAAGATGGTGGAAATTCTTATGATATGTTGTTTACTGGGATCAATATCAACAGAAAATGGAAAGATGACAGAACTTGGTTCGGTCAATATGCTGGAGCTTATGTACAATCAACATTGGCTGGAGCAACTCCTGCTATTGCTCATCAAAATGCAAGAAACACTGCTGATAATGGAAGATTAATTCCAGGAACAGATGCGTTTAAAACTGCATTTACTGAAGTAACTTCTGAAGCAAGCGTACTTTCAGGATCTAAATTAGTAGACAACTCTAGAATTTATCATTCAGATGCAAATTACAACTTTAAAGATAAAATTAAATTTGCTGAAGTTCAAGTAGGTGGATCCTATAGATTATATGAATTGAATTCTCAAGGTAGAATTTATACCGATGCAAATGGGGCTATTTTATATAACGAATATGGTGCTTACACGCAATTACAAAAGAAATTAATGGATGACCGTTTGAAACTTTCTGGATCTATTCGTTATGACAAATCAAAAAACTTTGAAGGTAATTACTCTCCAAGAATTTCTGCAGTCTACTCTGCAGGTGAGAATAAAAAACATAACTTCAGAGCTTCTTACCAAACTGGTTTTAGAAACCCATCTACTCAAGATCAGTACATCGGATTTAATGTAGGTAGTGCTATTTTACTTGGTTCTGCACCTGACAACTTGATTCGTTACACTGAAACTTTACCAGTTAGTACCCCTGTAGGTCAATTATTTGCAGGAGGAACTAGTGTAGTTATGAATGGTTTAAATGCTTATAACAATTCTTATACTGCAGCGTCTGTTGCTGCCTTATCTGCAACTGGAAATCCTGCTAACTTAAGAAAAACTAACTTAGAATATGTAAAACCTGAGGAAGTTAAAGCTATAGAATTAGGATACCGTTCAGTGGTTAATGATATTTCTGTTGATATTAATGGATATTATAACGTTTATAATAATTTCATTGGTAACATTAACGTTGTTGCTCCTTTTTATGGTACCGCGGTAGATTCACCTAGTCCAACGGGTGGGCCAACAAATCTTGGTACTCAAACTATTCACGCATTACAAACAGGAAATTATAGAGCCTATCAATTGTATACCAATACTAAAATTGAAATTAAATCTCTTGGTTTCGGACTTGGACTTTCTAAAAAAGTGTATAAAGATTTCGAATTTGGCGTGAACTATAACTATGCTGAATTTGATTTTGATCAATCTCAAGATGAAAGTTTTGAAGCTAGTTTCAATACTCCAAAACATAGAGTAAAAGCGTCTATTGGAAATGAAAATTTATTCAAAAATATTGGCTTTAATATAAGTGGAAGATGGAACAGTGAGTACTTATGGCAATCAACGATGGTAGACGGTATAATTCCAGAAGCTACCGTAATTGACGCTCAAGTAACTTACAATGTACCAAGTATGAAATCTGCTTTCAAAATTGGTGCTGCTAACTTAGGTGGTAGAGAATATTTCCAAGTATTAGGAGCTGGATTAATAGGTCAACAAATTTTTGCTTCTTGGACTATTAAACCATAATAATTAATAATATAAAAACATACGTTATGATAAAAAATTTCAAATGGGTTGTATTGGTTTCTTTGACCTTTATGGCATGTACAAATGACGATACAGATACTACTGGTGAAGCGCCAGTAACATCTGGAACCGCAGATTTTTCAAAATATGTAGCTTTAGGTGATTCTTTTGCTGCTGGATATTCTGACGGTGCATTATTTAAAAAAGGGCAAGAAAATTCTTACCCAAATTTACTAGCACAACAATTTGCTGCAGCTGGTGGTGGTGTTTTCACCACTCCATTCATGGCAGCTGATAACGTGGGAGGTTTCTCTGCAGGAGGTGTTCAAGTAGTTTCTCAAAGATTGTATCTAGAATCTTCTTCTGGTTCTCCTACACCAACATTGGTTCCTGGTGTTTCAGCAAATACGCTTACTGAGCGTTTAACAGGTTCTTTTAATAATATGGGTATTCCTGGAGCTAAAAGTTTCCACTTACTATTTAATGGCTATGCCCCTTTGAATCCTTATTTTAAAAGAATGGCGTCCTCTTTAACTGCAACTGTTTTAGGAGATGCATTAGCTCAAAACCCTACCTTCTTCTCCTTATGGATTGGTGGAAATGACGAGTTAGGTTATGCAACTAATGGTGGTGTTCCAACTTCCCAAGATGCGGTAAACGGAAATGACTTAACTCCAACAGCTAATTTTACAGCTGCCTACAATGCTCTTGCTACTCAGCTTTCTGCAAACGGAAGAAAAGGGGTGGTTGCTAATTTACCTTATGTAACAGCTTTACCTTATTTTACCGCTGTTCCTTTTAATGCTGTTCCGCTTAACGCAGCAACTGCTACACAATTAAACGCGGGTTATGCTCAATATAATGGTGGATTAGTGGTAGCTCAAAACGCAGGATTAATTTCTGCTGCTGAAAGAACAAGAAGAACGATTACTTTCGCAGCAGGACAAAATGCGGTAGTAATGGTGGATAGCTATTTAACTAATTTAAGTGCTCTTGGTTTACCTTCCTACAGACAAGCTACAAGCGCAGATTTATTAGTCTTACCTTCTAGATCTATCATTGGAACAACTGTAGGTGGAAATCCAGCTCAAGTAAATGGTGTTTCTGTGCCACTTGAAGATAAATGGGTACTTTCATCTGATGAAGTTGCTGAAGTTAAAGCAGCAACTGACTCCTACAATTTAGTAATTCAAGCGGCAGCAACTGCAAACAACTTAGCGTTTGTGGATGCTAAAACAGTAATGGATCAATTAAGCACAACTGGAATAAATTTCAATACTTATAACATGACTTCAACCTATGTAACCGGCGGATCTTTCTCTTTAGATGGAGTACACCCAAGTGCTAGAGGTTATGCTTTAATTACCAACTTGTTTATTGATGCAATTAATGCTAAATACGGTTCTACATTGAAGAAAAAAGACGGTAGAGACTTTGAAATTTTATTTCCAAAAGTAATCAACTAAACCTTATTTTACTAAATAACTGAAGAGTCCAAAATTAATTTTTTGGACTCTTTTTTTATACCCTTCTCAATCTTAGTTGAAAATAGTTTCCCCTTATTGTATAATTATTTAATTTAGCGTAAAATAATATTTTAATGAAAAAACACTTATTAACCCTCTTATTTTTTTGCTTTTTGGCCGTAAATGCTCAAGATTCCTATTTGGAAACTAGCAAAATTGCTGCATCAGAAAAGAGTTTTGCCAAAAAGAAAATGAATTTGGAGGTCAATTCAAACACTCAAAATTATGATATTACCTATCATAAATTAGAGTTTAATGTGACTCCTGGAATTTATTTTATTTCGGGAAAAATAACAACAACCTATACTGCACTTGCTAATATGACGACGCTTACTTTCGATTTAAGTAACACCTTAATTGTAAGTAGCGTGAAAATAAATAATGTTGCTCTCGCTTTTACCCAAAATACTAATGAATTAATAATTACCTTACCCGCTACTCAGTTAACGGGTACTCAAGCTACAGTAGAAGTGGTCTATTCTGGTGCACCGCCGCAAAACGGATTTTTTGCTTTTACTAGCACCACTCACGGGCCAAATAACACTCCTGTTATTTATACCTTATCAGAACCTTTTGGAGCTAGGGATTGGTGGCCTTGTAAACAAGATTTAAATGATAAAATAAATACCATTGATGTATATATTACCGCACCATCACAATATGTTAGCGTTTCCAATGGGGTAGAACCGGAAGCTCCAGTTATCATAGGAAATTTAAAAACTACTCATTTCCGTCATAATTATCCAATTCCAGCCTACCTCATATGTATGGCGGTAACCAATTATACAATCATTAATCAAACTGCAGGGACGGCACCAAACACCTACCCTGTACTAAATTATGTTTATCCGGAAAGTGATAATTCATCGCTTAACACGCAACTATTGCAAACGCCATTACTATTAAATTACTTCAGTACCCTATTAGAAAATTACCCTTTTGCCAATGAAAAATATGGTCACGCTCAATTTGGATGGGGTGGCGGTATGGAACATACTACGGTTTCATTTATGCAAAATTTTAGTAGAGGTCTGATTGCGCATGAAATGGCACACCAATGGTTTGGAGATAAAATTACCTGCGGAACTTGGAAAGACATTTGGTTAAATGAAGGCTTTGCAACTTACTTAGCCGCCATGGTTGTTGAAAATTTCGATGGCCCAGCAGCCTTTGTAACCGAAAAAGCAAATATGATAGGCTTAATTACGTCTTCTGCAAATGGAGCAGTTTATTTAACCGATGCAGAGGCTTTAATTGTAGATAGAATTTTTGACTATCGATTAACTTACAATAAATCAGCCATGGTGTTGCACATGCTTCGATTCAAATTAGGAGACACTTTGTTTTTTCAAGGGCTTAGAAATTATTTATCTGATAGTAATTTGGCATTTAAATATGCAGTCACCTCTAATTTAAAATCGCATTTAGAGGCGGTTTATGGAAGTAGTTTGACTGAATTTTTTAACGATTGGGTATTCAATCAAGGATATCCAATTTATAACATTACTGTTCAAAATACCAGCCCAGGCCAGGCTCGAATCACTGTTTCACAAACCACTTCACATCCCTCCGTGCCGTTTTTTGAAATGCCAGTGCCGGTTCGATTATTAGGTGCTGGAGGACAATCTCAAGATGTGGTGGTAAATAATACGGTAAACGGAGAACAATTTAATATATCGGTTCCATTTACAGTGATAGGAACTCAGTTTGATCCAAATAAAAATATCATCTCTAGAATGAGCATGGCGACGTTAGAAAATGCCAACATCAATATTGATACCGCTATCCAAATTTTCCCAAACCCAAGTTATAGTTCTATTTCAGTTTCAATTCCTGAGAATATAGAAATTGAAAATGCAGTAATTTATTCGGTATTAGGGCAGAAAATTATGGAAACTAAATCTCAAAAAACTTGGGATATTTCTTCTTTTTCTTCTGGAATCCATTTTCTAACTATTCAAACGAATAAAGGCACGAAACAATTCAAGTTTGTAAAAAAGTAGATTATAAATCAACTGTACTTTTTTTCAAATTGCATCGTCAGATGAAAAATTAAATAATTAACAAATTTTTAAAAGGCCAGACAAAATAAAAATTGAAAAATTACTATTTAATACCTTACTTTTGTTAGTTATAAAAAATACGAAAATTAAATAATGGAAATAGTTATCAAATTAGGTCAGTTTTTAATGAGTTTATCATTGCTGATTGTACTTCATGAATTAGGACATTTTATTCCTGCTAAATTATTCAAAACCAGAGTAGAGAAATTCTACTTATTTTTTGATATCAAATACTCCTTATTAAAAAAGACCGTTGGAGGAACAGAATACGGTATTGGGTGGTTGCCGCTTGGTGGATACGTGAAAATTTCTGGAATGATCGATGAAAGTATGGACAAGGAACAAATGGCATTGCCGCCTCAACCATGGGAATTTAGATCCAAACCAGCCTGGCAACGATTAATAATCATGCTTGGTGGAGTAACTGTAAATTTCATTTTAGCATTTATTATTTATATCGGGATGACCTTTTTTTATGGAGAATTGTATATTTCCAATAGCGATATTAAAGATGGAGTATGGATTACCAATCCAGTGATTGAAAAATCAGGTATAAAAACAGGTGATAAAATTATTGCAGTTGATGGCGTTAAAATCGATCGTTTCAATGAAATCAACGAAAAAGTTTTATTAGGGAAAGAGGTGATTGTGGAAAGAAATGGCGCAGAACAAAAAGTAAATTTACCCGTAGATTTTATCAATCAATTGATGAATGGAAAAAAAATATCTGTAGTTGAATTAAGATTGCCCTTTATTGTTTCGGAAGTAGAAGAAAATTCTGCAAATAAAAATTCCGTTCAGCCAAAAGATATCGTCACAAGTTTTAATGGAGTGCCAGTTCAATATGCTGATCAAGTGGTAGCAGCGGTAAAAGAGTTGAAAGGGAAAACAGTTCCCGCTATCATTAAAAGAGACAATCAAGAAATTGCCGTTTCAATTGTAGTGAATGACAGCGCGAAACTTGGGGTACACTATGCTGCAAAACTTCCTCTTGATAATTTAGAAAAATTAGCTTTGTATCCCATTCGCAAACAATCCTATGGCTTTTTGGAGTCGTTCCCTGTGGGAATTGAGCGAGGAAAAGACCAGTTAGTAGGGTATTGGAAACAATTACAAATGATATTTACACCAAGTACTGGTGCTTATAAAGGCGTAGGTGGTTTCAAGGCAATTTTTGATATTTTCCCTGCCTATTGGAGTTGGGAAGCGTTTTGGAGCATTACCGCTTTACTATCTATAATGCTTGGAGTAATGAATTTATTACCAATTCCGGCTTTAGATGGAGGTCACGTAATGTTCTTATTGTATGAGATCATCAGTCGTAGAAAGCCAAGCGATAAATTCATGGAAAACGCCCAAATGGTTGGTTTTGTATTACTTATCTCGTTATTGCTTTTTGCAAATGGGAACGATATTTATAAGGCAATTGTAGGGAAGTAATTTTTTTTCTAATTTTATTTCAAATTATTTGCAAAAAAGATTATTTACCTTATATTTGCAACCGCTTTAAAAGGCAACACGCCTTCCTCCTTAGCTCAGTTGGTTAGAGCATCTGACTGTTAATCAGAGGGTCCTTGGTTCGAGCCCAAGAGGGGGAGCTACTATGAAAAGACTTC